>ENA-OPRW01001217-OPRW01001217.1-human-gut-metagenome-genome-assembly--contig:-NODE-1217-length-19146-cov-8.795610_pt1 | contig 19146 bp, 10 predicted proteins | sample MGYA00241898_ERZ501890 | MGnify/ENA primary metagenome ERZ501890 (study PRJEB25962, sample SAMEA2042216) | human gut metagenome | biome: human gut; feature: human-associated habitat; material: faeces... | reverse complement strand
AACATACCTGCTTGCAATGATAATATTATTTCTCAATAAATTTAAAACAGCTTCTAAAAAAAGTATGCCCAAAAGTATTTAACTTTTGAGCATACCCCGCAATATTCCATTGGATCTCTTTTATTTCGTCGTCTTTTTCCGGGCCGGTTTCTTTTTGGCAGGAGCCTTGTCAGCATCCTCGACAATCTTCATGCAATCGGCGAACGTGAGCGATGCCGGTTCGGAACCTTTGGGTAATTTATAATTCTTCTTTTTATAAGCGATATACGGACCGAAACGACCGTTAAGCAGTTCGAGTTCATCATCTTCATCGAACTTCTTGATAAGGCGTTGACTTTCCTGCTCACGCTTTTGCTGAATCAACATTATCGCATCCTCTAACGAAACACCCTGTGGGGTGAACTCTTTGGGCAACGATACATATTTGCCGTCGTGACGAATATACGGACCGAAACGGCCGATACCCACGACAACGGTTTTGCCTTCGAAATCGCCTAAGGTTCGGGGCAAATCGAACAGTTTCAAAGCCTCTTCCAGTGTAATCGTGCTCATCGATTGTCCTTTGAGCAACGAGGCAAACAACGGCTTCTCCGTATCTTCGGGTGTACCGATTTGTACCAACGGACCGAAACGGCCTATCTTCACCGATACGGGACGACCGCTTTTCGGGTCTGTACCCAATACCCGTTCGCCCACTTTATGCTCCAACCGCAAAGCGAGAGCGCTCTCTACCACCGGGTGAAAGAGTTTGTAAAAATGATCTATCTCATCGTTCCACACGGTTTTTCCCTCGGCAATATCGTCGAATTGCTGCTCGACATTCGCCGTAAAGTTATAATTGAGAATATCGGGGAAATACTCCGTCAAGAAATCGTTGACGACAACTCCTATATCGGTGGGAAGCAGTTTGCCTTTATCGGCTCCTGTGAGCTCGGTTTTCTCTCCCGATTCGATTTTCCCATCGTGCAGTGTCAACATACGATATTTCCGCTCCGTTCCTTTCCGATCGCCCTTCTCGACATATTCGCGTTGCTGTATGGTCGAAATGGTTGGTGCATAGGTAGAAGGCCGACCGATACCCAGCTCTTCCAATTTACGAACCAGACTGGCCTCGGTATAGCGGGCGGGAGCTTGCGAGAAACGTTCCGTTGCCGTGACCGACGACAATGCCAGCACATCGCCTTTCGCCAATGCAGGTAACATCTTGTCGTTTCCTTCTGCATCGCTTTCGTCATCGGTAGACTCCATATACACTTTCAGGAAACCGTCGAATTTCAAGACCTCGCCCACGGCGACGAAGTGTTCTTTCCTTCCCGAAACGGAGATGGTCGCAGTCGTCTTTTCCAACTCGGCATCGCTCATTTGAGAAGCGATCGTACGTTTCCAAATCAATTCATATAATCGTTTTTCCTGAGAGGAAGCATTGATTTCGTGATGGCTGATGTACGTGGGACGTATTGCCTCGTGCGCTTCCTGTGCTCCTTTGGTATGCGTATGGTAATTTCGAATGTGCAGATATCTCTCGCCCAAAGTTTTTACAATCTCGTCTTTGGTCGTATTTATAGCCAGCGATGACAAATTCACCGAGTCGGTACGCATATAGGTGATATGTCCAGCCTCATAAAGCCGTTGAGCCACCATCATGGTTTGAGCCACGGAGAAACCCAATTTCCGGGCTGCTTCCTGTTGCAATGTGGAAGTGGTGAACGGAGCCGCAGGCGATTTCTTTGCAGGTTTCACCGTCACGTCCCCGATAGAGAACTGTGCGGTCTTGCAGGCTTCGAGCAAAGCCTTCGCCTCGTCTTCGGTTTTCAATCGTTGGCTCAATTCGGCCTTCAACAATTCCCCTCCGGGTAACAAAAATTCCCCGATCACCCGATAGGCTGCTTCGGGCTTGAACGCCGAGATTTCTCGCTCCCGTTCTACAATCAAGCGCACTGCGACCGATTGTACACGACCGGCCGACAAAGCGGGCTTCACCTTTTTCCACAGAACAGGTGAAAGTTCGAATCCCACGATACGGTCGAGTACCCTGCGAGCCTGCTGGGCATCTACCCGATTCAAATCTATATCCCGGGGATTCTCAATGGCATGGAGTATGGCATCTTTGGTAATCTCATGGAATACAATCCGTTTCGTTTTCTCCGGTTTCAATTTCAACACTTCGAACAAGTGCCATGCGATAGCCTCTCCCTCGCGGTCCTCATCGGAAGCCAGCCAAACCATATCCGCTTTGTCTGCCTCCTGTTTCAGCGTTTCCACCAACTTTTTTTTGTCGGCAGGGATTTCATAAATAGGTTTATAGTTATGCTCGATATCCACACTGAAATCCTTTTTTTTGAGATCACGGATATGTCCGTAGCTCGAAAGGACTTCAAAATCCTTTCCCAAAAACTTCTCAATGGTTTTAGCCTTTGCCGGAGACTCTACGATTACCAAATTTTTTGCCATATGCGCAATGTTCGTTCAAATTTTGCGCAAAATTAGAAAAACAGATTGTAATACAGAGCTTTTTTCTACTTTTTTATTAAATAATGTATATCGCACACATTTCGAATCGATCCTACCATGTAGAGTTTTTGTCGCATTTCTTCCCCAACGCCTTTCTCCTATACTCCCCCCTCTGAAAAAGCTGACGGGATAAATCCTGTTTTTATAAACTTCCCACTCGTCCCGTGAGCACTCCCGACACGGTGGGAGAGGTTAAATCCTTCTTCTCCCCTGCCGCGTCCCGTAGTATTGCGGGGTGTGGCGTTACCATGTAGGGAAGGTGGCATGTAGTGACGGAGAGGTTGAAAATGTCGAGAACCAACCTCTTACCCTCAAAATTTCAAATCGACCCCGAACATGAAATTGATGCCTTGTGCCGGCATACCGTAAAGAATATCGTATTTCCGGTTCAGCACATTGTCGGTAAGTCCGTAAAGCGAAAACCAAGAAGTGAAAGCATACGAGGCTTTCAAGTGAACGAGATGTATATCGGAGAGCTTTCCGAGATTTGAATACTCCCGACCCGCAGCAAACTCATATCCGGCTTCGAGCACGAACGGGCGAACAGGCATATAACGGATATTCGCTCCTCCTTCCCATTGCGGACGGTTATACGAAATCGTCTCCCCCCCATCGGCAGTCTTCCATCGGTGATACCCGACCTTCGCCGAAGCCTCCAATTTCGTACCGTAACGATAAGATACATCGAGCTCTGCTTTCAAAGCATTGGCATCGATACCCCAAAAACGCGACACACCTGTAAACTTTCCGTCCAAATCTTCGGGTAAAAGGAACAACGCCTTTTTACAAATTTCATAACCGCCCGAAAGCCCTATGGAAAATCCGGGTAATGCGTTAATACGTATTCCCAATGAGGCATCCAACGGCACATACGTATTATCTACCTGTGCCGACGGATTGAAGTAGAGCGTATAGGCCGAAACACTTCGCCACGTATTCAGTTTCTTCCCGCCCGTAAAAGCCGTATAAAACTGTACATCGGGAACAATCGTCCAATCGAATCGCACATCGGGAGAGAATCGTAAAATAGTTCCGTTGTTGAAAGAAACATCAGCCTTGACACCGACCGCAAAAGCCACGTGTTCATTCCGCCAGTCATACCGGGGATTCAATGAAATCATACCGTAATTCGCTGCCGACTGTAACCGGCTGTAACCCACATAATCGAAAGAACCGTCCAAAGAAATAGAGCTACGTCTGTCGATCGGAGCAGATAATGTAAAATCTGCATTTACTAAATTCTCGGCAGCCCCTTTTTCACCTTGTAAATATCCCCGGTGATACCCGTACCGGTAATATGCCAATGAAACTTTATAAAGTAGGTCCGACTCTCCGGTAGTCGAGGCTATATGGCTTTTCAAGAAGAACCGGTTTATCTCTTGGTTAGGCGAAGATATTCCCGTCAAACCGGTGTATCGCAATCCGTAATAGTTGAAGGAGTCGTAACGATAACCGCCGCTTATTCCCAAATCCAGCTTCCCGAAGGAGTGAAGATAATCGGCGACCACTCGCTCTTCGAGCCGGTGCATCTTCTTCGAGTCGGGATAGTAGTCCTCCGTTAACGATTGATTGTAGTCCACCGTTCCGCAAGTAGAGCGATGTTGCAACCACACACCCAACTTGTCTTTGTCATTCTGCAAAATACGATAACCTGCATTCCCGACCATATTCAGGTAATTGCCTATCCCGAAATCCACGTATCCCCTCGATTGGTTTTCTTCGGGTTTTTCTCCGAAACCGCCGGGAGCCAACAAGACAGCGCGAGGTTCGAGGGGAGCCGGAACCGTCCAGTCGCTATACCGTATAGATTGTTTGGTTACCGTCGGTGCTTCCACTTCGGGCAATGTATTGATTTTAGACGCATCGCGCACGATAGGTGTAAAATCTTTTTCTATGGTTACTTCCCGCCGCAACGAATCGGAACGTACCTGTGCCGACAGGAAGAATGGGAAAACCGATATGATTAAAAAAGAAAACCGTTTCATAAGCCATACATATTGTATCGTTCAACTACTCTGTTTGTCCCAGCTCGCTCAACTTCTTGTCTATACGGGAAATAATATCGTCGTCGCTGGCCGGATAGTTATTCCGCAAACTTTGCAAATATTGACGGGCTTGGAAAGTCTCGCCCCGTTTTTCATAAATGTCGGCCATGAGCAAGAATGCCCGAGCCAACCAATAATTGTGGGGAGTACCTTTGTCGATAAAAGTATTCAGCGTCTTTTCGGCCGTATCGATCGCTTTGTTGTCGAATTGATATTGGGCCAATAAATAGGCACTTTGCGCCCCGTAAATCGAACGGGTATCTTTCGAAAGCTCCCGCCAGTCATCGGCTGCATTTTCTCCCTTTCCCGTATGGAAATAGGCATCGGCACGAGCAAATAAAATCTCTTGCCGCAAATCGGGAGAAAGTTTGCTTTCGCTCAACAACTTGTCGGCAACCGTTACCACCTCGCCATATTGCCGCTTATTCCGGGCAATACGAAGCATACCCAACCGGGCGGCCTGTTTGTTCTCTCCGACAGTCGCTTTCTTTTCCAACTCCTTGAATCCGGCAAAAGCCTCGTCATAACGAGCTTTCAAATAAAGTATCTCGCACTTGCGGGCCAATGCTTCTTCGGCAAACTCGCCGTCGGGACTGTTCGTCACCACATAGTCGAACGCTGGAAGAGCTTTGTCGTAGTCTTTCGCTGCAAACGATGCCTTCCCGATATAGTAATTAGCCGGAATCAAAAACGCGCCCGACGGATAATTTCGCACATATTTCTCCAACGAAGCGATACCTTTCCCCGTCATATAAGTGCGCTCGGCTGCCATATACGACAAAGAATCCAATTCGCTCACAGGGGCCTGTTCCGACCGTCCCACGCTGTTCAGATAGTTAGCGTAGGCATCGACTGCATCTTTCTCTACATATACCGATTTGAGGTCGGCGACCGCTATGCGAGCCTCCTCGCTGGTCGGATAACGCTCTATCACTTGCTGGTAAGCAGCCACCGATTCGTCTGTCTGCCCGTTATTGAAATAAACCATACCCAACTGCAAACCTCCCTTGCGGGCAATCGCGCTCTGGGGATAATCGGCGATCAATTGTTTGTAACATACGATAGCATCGTTATTCCTATTCAATATCGTATAAGCCTGTCCCTTTTCGAACCATGCATTCGCCAGATATCCCGAACGAGGATAATCGGCAATCAATTTGTCCAACAACTCTATTTTGCGTTCGTGATTCCTCTGCAATCCTGCCATAAAAGCTTTTTGAAAAAGGGCATAATCTCCGTTCGCGACATCGGTCTCTTGGGCCCGGGCATAATACTGCTCGGCATCGGCGAACCGACGGGCGTAATAATAGCAATCGCCTATCCGGGAATAGGCATCGGCAAGCATGCTTCGATTTCCTCCGGTCTGTACAGAGACATACCGGGAAAAACCGTCGAGGGCTTGCGAGAAGTTATGCTGTTTGAACTGACAGTAGGCCCAATCGTACCAAGCCAGCGAATACATTTCGCTCCGCTTGTCCTTGCTGGAAGAAAGATATGCCGAATAATTCCGGGCAGCGATATCGTATTGTTCCCGACGATATTGGCACTCGGCGAGCCAAAACGCAGCCTTACCCCGTATATCGGTATCATAGTTTCCCACAGCGATCGCCCGGCTAAACAAACTTTCGGCATCAGCGATACGGGCATTGGTGAAAGCCTCTGTCCCCAACTGGAAAAGAATGCGCTGCTTGGCGGCGAGTATTTTCCCGTCGGGCTTCCGTATTTTATCGATAGACGCCAGTGCCGACCGATAATTACGGGTCGTCATGTAAACCTCTACCAAATAGTCGTTAATCTTGTCGGCATAGCGAGAACCGGGAAACTCGTTCAAGAAACGTTCGAACACACCCACCGAGTTATCGAAAGGCGAAGCCGTGCGATCATACAGGCAGAGCGCATAGTTGTAAAGCGCCGTTTCCCGAACCTGACGGTCGTAATTTCCTTGTGAAGCCATCTCGAACGCCATGCGGGCATTATTTTTATCTCCCGCTCGCAAATAGGCTTGCCCGATATAAAGATAAGCATTTTGAGAAAGAGCATCGTCCACGCCGGTCACACGCCCCAAATAATCGATCGCCTCGCCATCTTCTCCCCGGCGATAGGCCATGACACCCATGACATAAAGAGAAGAGCGTTCGGGTTTGCGACATCGTTGCAAATACCTTTCCAAATATTCCGTCGCCGCTTCATCGCCACCTTCTTGATAAGCGCTTTCGCCGAGCAACCGAAGAAGCTCGGTGTATAAGTCGGCATCGGAAGACGGACGGGACAACAACGCTTTACCCTCGGACAATACCTGTGCGAAACGTTTTTGCCCGAAATAAATCTGCAACATGTGCAGCCGTGCGGCATAGCCGAAACTCCTGTCGTCCGCCACTTTCGAAAATCCGCTTAAAGCGGCTCTATCGTCTCCCTCGTTCATCTGTATATACGAAAGGTAGAAAGTGGCTCCTGTCCGAAATCTCTCTTTCCCGATTAGAAGCTGAAACAGCGGTTTCGCCGCATCGGGATTACCGGTCTTCAACAAAGAACATGCCGTGCGATATCCCCACCGGTCCTCCTCGTCGCCGGTCAACAGACTCACATTTACCGTCTGATAGGTTTTCAAGGCTTTTGCATAATCTTGGCTGTCGTAATAATAATCGGCCAATGCCAACCGAGCCTGCAAAGTATGTTTAGAATCCGGATAATTTCGCAAAAAATCCGTTAACCGCCGTACAGCCTGCGGCGAATAATTGCGGGCTTCCGAAAGAGCGATATACCAGTCGGCCGTTTCCCGCTGCTCAGGCGACAAATCGCCTTCACAAGCCTCTTTCATCACATCGGCACAACCCGCGTAGTTCTTCTCTTGAAAGAGAAAGATTCCCCTATCTATCAAAGCCCTGTCATCGTTATAAGCCGGGATTCCCGGCTTGGCGGCCAAAAGCTGTCCGGTGCATACGATTCCACAAAGTATAACTATCGCCCGTTTCATGAACATCTTTATTTTGTATTAAGTTCCGAACTATCCACCCATTTAAATAATTTATCCGACGGTCGTATCTTCTCATCGATACGCATCGAGAACCGCTCGCCTTTTACCGTCTTTTGTACCGGTTTCAAATCGACTCGTATCTCCTCCACCTTGCGGATAAGCGCACCGGTCGTCGGGCCGGTGACGAGTATCTCGTCTCCCACGCTCAACGAACCGCTCTCCATGAGAAATTCGGCCACACCGAGGTTGGAAAAATACTTCACGCCCTTGCCTATATATATCTTTCGTTTCGTGGCTCCCGAGCCATAATTGTGAGTCCATTCGCCCAAGCGCTGACCCAAATAATATCCGTTCCAAAACCCTCGATTAAAGACGGTAGCGAGCCGTTCGTCCCACTGTGCGACCTTCTCGTCGGTAAAGTCGTCGTTCAAATAAGACTCGATGGCCTCGTTGTAACACGAAACGACCGTACGCACATATTCCGGTCCCCTTGCACGACCCTCGATTTTAAATACCCGCACCCCCGAATCGATCAGTTTGTTCAGGAAATGTATCGTTTTCAAGTCCTTCGGCGACATGATGTAAGCGTTATCCACTTCCAACTCGTTACCGGTCTCCTTGTCTTTCACTTCGTATGAACGGCGACAAATCTGCATACAAGCCCCTCGATTCGCCGAAGCATTCATTTCGTGAAGACTCAAATAGCATTTGCCGGACACAGCCATGCACAATGCCCCGTGACAGAACATCTCGATACGTACCGGTTCTCCGCCCGGCCCCACGATACGATCCCGCAAAATGGCTTCGTGAATACGGGCTACCTGTTCCATATTCAACTCCCGAGCCAGTACCACCACATCGGCAAAACGGGCATAGAATCGCAACGCCTCGGTATTGGAAATATTCAGCTGGGTCGACAAATGCACCTCTACCCCTATCTCGCGGGCATAGGTCATAGCCGCCACATCGCTGGCGATAATAGCCGAGAGCCCGGCCTCCTTCGCCGCATCGATAATACGATGTAACAGAGGTATATCTTCGTCGTAGATAACGGTATTGACCGTCAGATAACTCTTTATGTGATGCTCGTTACAAATACGCACGATCTCGTGTAAATCGTCTATCGTAAAATTATTCGACGAACGGGCTCGCATATTCAGCCCCTCGATACCGAAATATACCGAATCGGCCCCTCCCTGTATGGCCGCCGTCAAAGAATCGTACGAACCCACCGGCGCCATAATTTCAAAATCGCTTCTCTTCATCATAAACAAACCGTTCTATTTCCCGGTGATTATTTTTCGTATTTCGTTCAGTTTATTCAATGCTTCTACCGGTGTAAGGTTATTGATATCGACCTGTAAAATTTCGTCCCGAACCTGTGAAAGCACAGGGTCGTCCAGTTGGAAAAAACTCAACTGCATGCCACCTCTCGACGAAGCGATTTCGGCGGTAGGCTTGGCGATACCGTTCTGACGGTTCTCCGACTCCAACTGTTTCAAAATCTGGTTGGCCCGCTTGACGATGCTCTGGGGCATACCGGCCAGCTTCGCCACATGGATACCGAAACTGTGCTCACTCCCGCCGCGTACCAATTTCCGCAAGAATATCACCTTGTTGTCGACCTCTTTTACCGAAACGTTATAATTGACAATGCGTTTATAAGTACGTTCCATTTCGTTCAGCTCGTGATAATGGGTAGCGAACAACGTCTTGGCACGAGCCTTGGGGTGTTCGTGTATGTGCTCGACAATAGCCCACGCGATAGATATACCGTCGTAAGTACTCGTTCCCCGTCCCAACTCGTCGAACAGAACCAAACTCCGCTCCGACAGATTGTTGAGAATATCGGCGGCCTCGGTCATCTCGACCATAAAGGTAGATTCGCCGAGCGAGATATTGTCCGATGCCCCTACACGAGTGAAAATCTTGTCCACAATCCCTATCTTAGCGGCCTCGGCCGGAACGAAACTTCCTATCTGAGCCATCAGAACAATCAAAGCGGTCTGGCGCAACAACGCCGATTTACCGGCCATGTTGGGTCCCGTTATCATCATGATTTGCTGCTTGTCGTTGTCGAGCTCGACACTGTTGCTGATGTAGGGTTCGCCCGGTGGCAACTGTTTCTCGATAACCGGGTGACGTCCTTCCTTGATGTCGATAACCAGCGAATCGTTTACTTCGGGACGAATATACCGGTTTTCCACGGCCGACTTCACGAACGACAACAAGCAGTCGAGCCGCGCAATGAGATTGGAATCGAGTTGTATGGCAGGAATATACTCCGTCAATGCAAGAATCAAATCATTGAACAACTGCGTTTCCAATGAAAGAATCTTCTCTTCTGCCCCCAAAATCTTCTCCTCGTATTCTTTCAACTCTTGGGTGATATAACGCTCTGCGCTCACCAACGTCTGCTTTCTGATCCAATCGGAAGGAACCTTGTCCTTGTGAGTATTGCGCACTTCGATGTAATACCCGAATACGTTGTTATACCCGATTTTCAAGCTGGGAATACCCGTCTTCTCACTCTCGCGCTGCTGCACGTGCAACAAATAGTCTTTCCCCGAATAGGAAATTTCTCGCAACTCGTCGAGTTCGTCGTTCACCCCCTTGCGGATAATTCCTCCCCGATTCACCAAATTGGGCGCATCGGGATTAATTTCATGCTCGATTCGGTCCCTGATGATCGTACAGCAATTCAGTTGCTCCCCGATACGTTGCAATACAGGTTCATCGCTCTGCTCGCAAACAGCCTTGATAGGCTCTATCGCCGACAATGCCACCTTCAACTGAACCACCTCGCGAGGCGAAATACGCCCCACCGCTACTTTCGAAATGAGGCGTTCCATATCGCCTATCGTATCGAGTTGCGGATCGATAACCTCCCTAACTTCGGGGTGGCGGAAAAAGAACTCCACTCCGTTCAACCGATCCTCGATAGGCTTCACATCTTTCAACGGAAAGACAACCCACCGTTTGAGCATACGTGCCCCCATCGGGGTGACAGTCCGGTCTATCACGTCGAGCAGGCTCTTTCCCCCTTCGTTCATCGGAGAAAGCAATTCGAGACTCCGCACCGTGAATTTATCCAATCGCACATATCGCTCCTCCTCGATACGAGACAGCGATGTAATGTGCGAAATCTGCGTATGCTGTGTAATATCCAAATAATGAAGCAGAGACCCCGCGGCGATAATGGCGTTGGGCATATTGTGAATTCCGAAACCTTTGAGGTTTTTCGTCTCGAAGTGACGTAATAAGCGATCCGAAGCGGCATCCTCGGTATAAACCCAATCGTCCAACTCGAAAGTAAAAAAACGGGAACCGAAATGCTCCTCGAACAATTTCCGTTTCGTGCGTTCGAACAGCACCTCTTTCGGAGAGAAATTGCCCAACAGCTTGTCCACATAGTCGAAATCTCCCTCGGCGGTCAAGAACTCACCCGTCGATATATCGAGAAAAGCCACACCCACTTTGTTACCTTTCCCGAAATGAACACCCGCCAAGAAATTATTCTCTCGGTGATCGAGAATATTGTCGTTAATCGACACGCCCGGTGTTACCAATTCCGTAATACCGCGCTTGACCAATTTTTTTGTCAGTTTCGGGTCTTCCAGCTGTTCGCAAATAGCCACCCGTTTTCCGGCACGCACCAACTTGGGAAGGTAAGTATCGAGAGCATGATGGGGAAAACCGGCCAACTCCACATACTGGGCGGCTCCATTTGCCCGGCGAGTCAATGTAATCCCCAATATTTCCGATGCCACCAAAGCATCGTCCGAAAACGTTTCATAAAAGTCCCCCACCCTGAAAAGCAATATCGCATCGGGATGCTTGGCTTTCATCTCGATATACTGTTTCATCAGCGGAGTTTCGACAATTTCTTTGGCCACGATATATTTCTTTTATATTCGTATGAATAATCCTGTTTAAGAGAAACAAAGATAACATTTTCGACCGGAATTGTGAAATTAAAAAAATGTAAGAAACCGTTTTTATTTTTTCTATTCCTCTCTTCATCGCTGCCACTCCCCCATTCCCCACTCTCCCCTGTGTTTCAAAAAACAAAAAGTCAGCTCTTAAAACGACGAGTAAGATTTATGCTTCTCTATTGAAACAGCCCTCCCCCTCCTCCCGCCAGACCTTGTAACATTCGAAACATTTCGCTCCTCCCCCTGCCGCGTCCCGTAGCATTACGGGGTGTTTTGCAACGCAAAATATAGCGTAGGACGGAGGAGTTAAAGAAATACCAGCAGTAAAAGAAACAGAGGCAAGGCTCCTCTCCCCCGCTCATCGTAGATGAGATGGAACGAATACTCACAGGACAGAAGGACTGAAAAAACAGTAGAGCGATGCCATCGAAAGATTCCTACACTCCTCCCCTGCCGCGTCCCGTAGTATTGCGGGGTGTTTTGTTGACAAACAAAATATAGGGGAGGTGGCCGTAGGACGGAGGGGTTAAAGAAATACCAGCAGTAAAAGCAACAGAGGCAAGGCTCCTTTCCCCCTGCTCATCGTAGATAAGATGGAACGAGTTCACCACCGACAAACTATACTTTCAGGAAAATATTTTTCCGATACAGAAAATAGAGGAAGAACCAGCAACAAGCGACATATCCTGCACGAAGGACGACCGCACCGGCAGGCTCGCCGGCACATTCTCCCACCCATTGGGATATACCTCCGAACAAAAACTTATTCATGTGAGAAAATCCTACCACCTGCTGCGCCAGATAAATCGTTATCGAATTTAGTCCTATCACTCGGAAAAAGAGAGTCCACGATTTCCACCCTTTCACATCGACGATATAATAGAACAAAGCGAATAACAAGAACGAAAGCCCTCCCACGAAACAGGTAAACGAACTGCTCCAAAGCATTTTGTTAATCGGGAATACGGTATTCCAAACCAGCCCTATGGCGACCAACACAACCCCGATTCCCGACAAAAGCAAACTCTTTCTCTCTCCGCTTCCCAAGCGGGTAGAACGGACGATTTCCCCCGCATAAATTCCCAATAATGCCGAGACTATCGCCGGAAGCGTGCTCAGTAAACCCTCCGGGTCGAAATTACCGTATATCAATTTCCCCGGCAAACAATGCCGATCGATATATCCGACCAGATTCCCTTCGATAGAAAGAGGGGAAGCCCCCGCAGCATCGGGAGCCGGCACAAAGGCCAACAGCAACCAATAACCCACCAAGATAAAGACAATCAAACCATATTGTACCGACTTTTTCAAACTCATGTAAATGAAAGCCCCGAGCATCCACGCCAGCCCGATACGCCCCAAAACGCTTGCCAAACGCACATCGGGGAAATTCAACTGTAAGAATCCGTTATACAAGAATCCCAGCAAAACGAGGGTGACACCCCGGCGGAAAACCCTCAGGTAAATATGTTTGTCGCTCGATCCGCTCCCCCTTTGCTTGGCCAATGAAAACGGGAAAGATATACCTGCGATAAACAAGAACAAGGGGAATATCATATCGTGTTGGGTAAACCCGTCCCACGGGACGTGCCGCATGTGCCCCGCTATGACATCGCCCACCGCCGTCGGGTGCAAGGCATTCAAGGCGACTACCAACGGGGCGAAACCCATAATAAAAAGCATATCGAATCCCCGAAGGGTATCCAATGACAACAGACGTGTGTTTTTCTTTGTTTCTTTCTTTGTTTCCATATCCGAATTTTGTTTTTCTGTATAGTATACAAGCAACTCGGCTCGTTTATCCAATGATGCGTTATACTCCCTAATCCGCACCCGCAGCGATCCCGATCGAATGTATGTCTCTGCCTATTTCGACAACAGCTTTTTTATCCGTTCCACATCGTCTTCCCGTTCCGGTGGAATAATTCCCCGTCGATAGAAATCTTCGAAATCCGAGAGAAAGTCCTCTTTTAGCTCTTCCTTGTATCGCAGGTATATCTCTTCCGCCTCGGCATATCGACCTTGAAGAAGAAGGGATGCCGCAAGATTTGTATAAATAGTATGATGAGTAAAATCATATTTTGATCCCTCACGGGCATACCGTTCAGCTTCTTCAAAATTGCCCTGAGCGAGAAATAAGAATGAAAGGTTATTGCACGCTCGTACTAAATACGGCTCGTACACTTGTGGATTCACTGCCGTAAGCCGTTGATAAACCTCCACGGCGGAGAGGTACATCTCCTCGCTCTCCCCATAACGTTGAGTATCTCTGTACAAAAGACCTAAGTTATTTTGTGTCGTTGCCAAATACGGCTCGTACACCCGTGGATCCACTACGGATAACCGTTGATAAATCTCCACGGCAGAGAGATACATCTCTTCGCTCTCCCCATAACATTGAGTATCGCTGTACAAAAGACCTAAATTATTCTGTGTCGTTGCCAAGCCCGGCTCGTAGGCCTGTGGACTAATGGGCACAAGTCGTTGGTAGATGTCTAAATTTTCTCGATAACGAACTTCCGCCAAATCGTATCGTTTGTTTGTCTGTAAAAAACAACCATACTCAAACAAACTTTTTGCCAACTCTTCCTCCGAAAGGTTGGCACGGGTCAGCTCGATACCCTGCTCATAGGCATGGCAAGCCAATTCGAAGCGACGAGGCTCTGCATAGTCTGTCATCAAAGCCTTTGCCCGCAAAACATATTCCTCGGCCAACGAGCGTGTCTTTTGAAGTCCCGCCTCGATAAGCGACCGACCGGAATCGACCAGTAGTTTTCCTTGCTCTATCTCTTTGCAAGCCTGAGCGGCATCGGCGGCGATATCTTTTTCATTCAAAATCTCCACGACCCCTTTGCTGTTCCCTCGCTCGAACATCTCTATCGCCAACCGTTTGCGCTCGCTCACCGGCGTTCCGCTCCCGATCAGCTTGTTGATGGATAGAGCAAGATCGAACAGCCGGCTCTCCAATCGGTTGAGACTTTCCCGTTTCTTGTATAGTTCCGCCTGTTTCTCGTCAATCATCGGTTGGAGCTCGGCGACACCGGTCGCTCTCAGTCGGGCGATCTCTGTATTCAATCGGGCGATGGACTCTTTCAACGAAAGGTATTCCGGATTCTCGGCGGCAAAAGAGAGATTGTCCAGTTCGGCTATCTTGTGGCCGTAAAGCGAAACGACTCCGTTCTCTATCTTAAAGTGGTTACCCTCGGTTACGGAAGCGTTGCCCGATACCGATGGAATGATCCGCTCCAACTGCATGACAAAATGCAACTTCATGGCATCGTCGGTAGCATAGTTGCACCAATAATGCCCCACCCGATCGAACAAATCTTCCTTGAATCGTTTCAATGCCTCGTCTTCCATTTCACCTTCTATCAAGGCTCGAATATAGACAAATGTCTTGGGGTGACTCTGACTCTTCACATATTCGTCTAAGGCTTGATTGAACTCCTCTATGGTGTATTCTCCCGCTTTGCGATGAAACATACAGATACAAATATCGCTGGCACGTACTATGCGGTTGTAGTCGTCCTGAGTACGGCTTCCGGTGCAAAATGCCGAAAAATCTTCCCAACGTCTGCACCTTATGCGATACCCCCGAGGCTCGAAAATTTCGTCCAAAGAAGCCACCAATGAATGGAAGCTGTTACGGTCGTTTTTCAACTCGTCGCTGGATGCCAAAAATACGGTTATGTTCTTCATATCGTTATATCTGAGTTTCACTATACTTTAATATAGGTCTGCAAGACAAACAATTTCTACCTATCTCCCCAATTCTCCCGGTCGAGATTTCGGTAATTCACCGCTTCGTTGATGTGTTGCACCTGTACCCCTTCGCTACCTTCCAAATCGGCAATGGTACGTGCTACTTTCAAAATACGGTCGTAGGCCCGTGCCGACAGGTGGAAACGGTTCATCACATCTTTCAGCCGTTTCAATCCCGCCTCATCGGGGACAGCGAATTGGTTCAGCAGCCGGGTAGTCATTTGGGCATTGCAATGAATGCCGGGATAGTCGGCAAAGCGTGCGGCTTGAATTTCTCTTGCGGCAATGACTCGTCGACGAATCGACTCGCTCGACTCCGCCGGACGGGTGTCGGAGATTTTCTCGAACGGGACGGGAACGATCTCCACTTGTATGTCTATGCGGTCGAGCAGAGGGCCCGAAATTTTTCCCAAATAACGTTGTATCGTTCCCGGGCTGCATATACACTCTTTCTCCGGGTGGTTATAATATCCGCAAGGACAAGGATTCATCGAAGCGACCAACATCACCCCGGCGGGATATTCTATCGAGTATTTCGCACGTGCTATCGTTATCTTGCGGTCTTCGAGCGGTTGACGCATCACTTCGAGGACTTGACGTGAAAACTCGGGCAACTCGTCGAGAAAAAGCACCCCGTTGTGTGCCAATGAAATTTCACCCGGCTGGGGAAAAGTCCCGCCGCCCACCAACGCTACCGGCGATATGGTATGATGCGGCGACCGGAACGGCCGTTGCGACAACAGCGAACTACCCCTCTCCATGCGTCCGGCGACCGAATGTATCTTGGTCGTTTCGAGTGCTTCCTGCAATGTGAGAGGCGGTAGTATAGAAGGCAACCGCTTCGCCATCATCGATTTTCCGGCGCCCGGAGGCCCTATGAGTATGATGTTATGTCCGCCGGCCGCCGCTACTTCGAAAGCCCTCTTGACACTCTCCTGACCTTTGACATCGCTGAAATCCAAATCGAAATGGGTATATTCCCTGAAAAATTCCGCACGAGTATCGATTACCGTCGGTTCCAGCTCGATCTCCCCGTTCAGGAAACGAATCACCTCGGTGATATTCTCTACGCCATACACATCGAGATGATTGACTACCGCAGCCTCGCGAACATTGGCTTTGGGAATAATCAACCCCTTAAAGCCCTCCTCCCTTGCCTTGATAGCTATGGGCAACGCCCCCTTGATAGGAAGAATGGAGCCGTCGAGAGACAACTCCCCCATCAACATATACTCGCTCAATTTACCTGTTTCTATCTTCTCGTCGCTCGCCAAAATCCCCACGGCCAAAGGCAAATCATACGCCGCCCCTTCCTTGCGTATATCGGCAGGCGACATGTTCACGATTACCTGTTTCCTCGGAAATCTGTAACCGTTATGTTCCACGGCCGAGACAATTCGCTCGTGGCTCTCTTTCACGGCTGCATCGGGCAATCCCACCATAAAGAAACGGATACCCTGCGAACAGTTCACCTCGATAGTCACTACAAGAGCATCGATACCCTGCACGGCTGCGCCAAAAACTTTCACCAACATAGTAATAGATTTTGCAATAATAGGTTATGGTGTTACTAAACGTTCGATATAAACCCTCGAAGAGTCGGGCGAAAGCCCTCGGGCGACAATCCGCCCCAAAGAATCGGCGACCAACAGATAAGGTATGCTTTGGATATGAAGCTCTTTCACCCCCGGATAAAGATAACCGCCTTTCGCCCACCGCCGGGCCCATACGGCCGAATCGGCCTCGATTCGCTCCTTCCACACGGCGCTGTCCCTATCCAGCGAAATTTCCACGACCTGCACCAACGAATCGTATCGTTCTGTTATCTCCCTTAAAAAGCCGCTGTACCTCTGTGTTCCGGGTGTCTCGGCAGCCCAAAAACAAAGCAGGGTCGCTTGGGCTTCTCGGGGATTCAGTAGTTCGGTCGTATCGGCCACCGTAGTCAATGATAAATAAGGTAATACGGTGTCACTCTTCTGTATGGTTTCAAATTGTCGATACATTTCCAATGCTGCGGCCGGCGGAGCCGACAGTACACGGTCGTCCAACAAACCGATCAACGAATCGCAAAACGCATCGCTCGCCCTTCCCAACACATAATCATCTAACAAAATAGCGCTCACGGGCGAATCTTTATGTTCGCCTACATACTTTGCCACAACGCCTTGCAGCTCCTTGCTCAACTGCTCGTATCGCCGGGTTCTCATTCCCGATGCCGAAATGTTCCTTTCTGCCGACCAAGACTGCAACAACTCTTTATTCTCTTGATTGAACTTAAACAAATCCTTATTTAGAGAACTTCCTTTCACTCTCAACCCGAAAGGATCCTGCCCGTCGCCCGACAATTCTATCCGGTCGCCGTTCTGCACATATATCTTGGTCAAGGGCGTTTTATCGAAATAATAAAACTGTATGGGAATAACTGCCGAAGCCGAGTTTTTGAATGTGATAAAACCATTCTGCGGACGAAGCGTATCCACGACAATGCCGTTTTCAAGACCATAAACGGCATAAATAGGGCGTCCTCCTAAATTATTGATAGTTCCCTCCACGACAAACTCGTTATCCTTGCCGCCGCAACCCGACAGCAAAAGGACACAAATACACAGTACCGCACCTATTTTATTCATGCAAAAAACATTTTCATTTCTTGCAAATGTACTGGATTTTACGGGAGGAGCAAAACAATATCCGGGCAAAACAAAGTATAAAACCCGACAACAATGGAAAAACCGGCGAAAAAGAACGACCTTTTTACCTATAAAATAAAGCCGATATAGCATATATTTGCACAATTATCTATATCGGAATGTATCGGATATAGATGCGGTTCGAAATAAAAAAATGAACAAGTTCATTTTTCATTTCTCCCACCATTTGTTATATTTGTATATGAAACGATTGTTTATCTTACTGCTGATAGTTCTGCTCTGCATTCCGGGTTTTACCCAAATCCGAAACGATGTTCCCCGATACAATCCCGACAGCGTGCGCAAAGAGCTGGACAAAAGACCTTATTTTTCACTATACAAAGACAACTACTTCATCGGGGGTACGACCATCGGGAGCAAACCGACCAATAAAAATTCCGATGTAAAATTCCAACTAAGCATCAGCCAGAGACTTACAAAAAGTAAACTTCCATTCGACACCTACCTCTTTATAACCTATACGCAAAAAGCATTTTGGAATGTCTTTCAAGAATCTCTCCCGATGTACGATCTCAACTTCAATCCCGGCATAGGGCTATCGCATCTGGTCATACATCGAAATAGACTTATCGGACAAGTCTCGCTCCTGATCGAACATGAATCGAACGGGAAAGACAGCATTTGGTCTCGCAGTTGGAATAAAATCTCGTTTATGGGTGCGCTCGCCGTCGATCGCAATGTAGAGCTTCAATTCAAAACATGGATACCTATCATCGACAGCGGGAACAACCGGGATATCCTCAAATACTGCGGTATTTTTCAATTAGCAGGTAGTTACATAAGCGACAATCGTCGGTTCGGGGCTACCGTTATTCTCACCAAGCGGAGCGGCTGGAATTTCAATTTCAACACCGTTATCGAACTGAATGCCCGCTTATTCCCCAACGAAAACCAATATTTCTTTATACAATATTACAACGGTTACGGCGAAGGACTGCTCGACTATAACAAATTCCATTCTCGCCTGAGAGTAGGGTTCGTCATCAAACCCCAGAATTTCAGCAATTACTGATTCCTCCTTCACACATAGCTTTTTCAATCCGTGGGGCAGGCATAAATTTTATCGATGAATCACTTGTCGACAAACACACTCCGGACTTTTCGGTGAAAGGTTGATTCTTGCTTAAATTTCTGTACAAAGTGTACTACTCCTCCCCTGCCGTGTCCCGTAGTATTACGGGGTACTATGTTAGCCATATAGAGGAGAC
>ENA-OPRW01001202-OPRW01001202.1-human-gut-metagenome-genome-assembly--contig:-NODE-1202-length-19321-cov-6.679539_pt1 | contig 19321 bp, 10 predicted proteins | sample MGYA00241898_ERZ501890 | MGnify/ENA primary metagenome ERZ501890 (study PRJEB25962, sample SAMEA2042216) | human gut metagenome | biome: human gut; feature: human-associated habitat; material: faeces... | reverse complement strand
AATTCAGCCAGGACAAATGGCCGTTGGCTTTCGAACTGCTGAATAATTGCGGTGGTGAAAACCATGAAGGATTTATCGGAATGCAGGATCACGGTGATGACGTTTGGTTCCGCAATATTCGTGTGAAGGTTCTTGACTAATCACAATAACTCATAAGGCTGGCTGAAGAATGTTGGGTCTATCCCTAATCTTTCTACAGACATATCTGCATAGGGAGTAAAACAAAACTTCATTTTTTAGCTATCCCGATAATCATAACCTTATTTACAAGTATGTCAAAGACAGATTGGATAAGGTAGACAATAAAGATTATAGCTTCTCGGGTAAGGATGCACTTTAACCATTTTATTATTTATATTTATGAAAAACCACCTAATAACAGTACTTGTCTGCTGTTTATTCTTCATCGGTTGTAAAGATGATAAAGCCAACTCTAATCAGTATGACCCATCTCAACCAGTAGTATTTACAGATTTTAGCCCTAAAGAGGGAGGTATGCGAACCCGCCTGTACATTGAAGGCAGTAACTTCGGGAATGATCCCACCAAAATTCACATTACGATCGGTGGAGAAAAAACCAAAACCATCGGAGCAGATGGAAAAAAGATTTATTGCATGGTTCCTTCCAAGGCTTTTGATGGAATAATCAATGTTCGTGTAGATGGTCCGGATGGCAAACCTATTGCAGAACATACATTTGAAGAGGAATTCAAGTACACTCCTGCAACGATCGTAGGTACCTTGCTACGTAAGGTAGACGAGGATAATAATTCTGCATTTCAAGAGGGTTCGTTCGATGAAGGAGCTTCTATTCCTTCCAATGACTGTATGGTGTTCGACCCCAAGTACAAGGATGGGGACAACCGGTTACTTTTTTCTTCAAACCATTCTGACGGTCTCCATCTAATAGACCTGACAGAACGGACTGTAAAACGTCTCTTCCCAAGAACGGGATATAGCACAATGTATTCTTTCACATTCAGTGCTGACGGAGACACGTTGCTATTTACCGATGATCACGGTCAGGACAACACCACCCGGGCAAATATCTATTATTCTCTCCGTCGTGAAAACTTTCGACGAATTCGTCCCTACAACTATGGCAGGACAGCATATAGCTTAGTGTATATGGATGACGGAACCATCTTTTACACCACCTGGTGGGAGGGAAAAGTCTACAAAATGATACGCAATGGGGCTATTCCCAATATCGACGAGAATGCGGAAGTTGCCTTTAGCCTGAGTCAGATATCGGCAGTGGGCGGTTCACATACGATATTATTCAGGCACCCGTCCAATAAATTCATGTATATGCTTTCCGACAATTTTGGCGCAGTGTTCAGAGCCGATTATGATCCGGTGGCAAAAACATTCGGTAATCCTAGCATCATTGCCGGAAACATGAACGATAAAAGTTTCAAGGAAGGAACGGGAGGAAGCGCCCGGTTTAACAAACCACAGTTCGGTGTATTCGTAAAAAACGAGAAATACGGCGAAGGAATTGGTCCCGACAACGACCAATATGACTTCTATTTTTGTGACAGAGAAAATCACTGCATCTGGAAACTGGATCCTCATGGGGTAGCGTCTCTTGCAGCCGGACGAAGTAACGAAAACGCCGACGGCAAAATATGGGGATACGTAGACGGCAATCCATTGCATGAGGCACGTTTCAATCAGCCAGCCGGTCTTGCTTACGACCCTGATACAGATATGTTCTATATTGGAGATATTGATAATAAAGGGATTCGTTATATGACAACGGAATAATACTATTTAAAACACAAGTAAATATGAGAAATGTAATCTTACTATTTTTATTGATAGTAGGCTGGACAACTACAGTCTACGCTCAAAATGAACAAGAGACGATTGAGGTGACGGGAATCGTCACTGATCCAAAGAACGAACCTTTAATAGGCGTGAACGTTACAGCAAGAAATATGCCCGGCTTCGGTGCGATAACAGACATAAACGGACGTTACAAGATCAAGGTTCCCAATTACTCTTACTTGATTTTTTCCTATGTGGGATTTACAAAGCAGGAAATCTTTATCAAAGACAAAAAAATCATTAACATCGTTATGGCAGAGACGAAAGAAACGGTCATCGACGAGGTTGTTGTCACAGGGACCGGTGCTCAGAAGAAGGTAACTGTGACAGGTGCCGTTACCACAGTCGACGTTTCCCAGCTACGTACTCCGACGGCAAGCATCACCAATGCTCTTGCAGGCAATGTAGCCGGTATACTCGCCCGCCAGACTTCCGGACAGCCGGGTAGCAATATTTCTGAGTTCTGGATACGCGGTATCTCCACTTTCGGTGCCGGAGGCAGTGCATTGGTGTTGGTCGATGGCTTCGAACGTGATATGAATGAAATCAATGTGGAAGATATCCAGGACTTCTCCGTGTTGAAAGATGCCTCCGCAACCGCCATTTACGGTTCACGCGGTGCAAATGGCGTTGTCTTGATCACGACCAAACGCGGCAAGGAAGGGAAGACCCGCGTCAATGCCAAAGTAGAAACCTCGTATAATACACGCACCAGAACTCCGGAATTTGTGGACGGTCCAACATATGCCCGCATGATGAACGAAGCCTTGGTTAGTCGTAGTCAGGCTCCGGCCTATAGCGAAAGCGACTTGGAACTGTTTGCAAACGGGCTGGATCAGGATCTTTTACCTAATGTGGACTGGATGAACTTAATACTGAAAGACGGTGCCCCCACTTATCGCGCAACTGTAGACTTGACCGGAGGTGGTACGGTAGCCCGCTATTTCATTTCTGCCAGTTATGTAAATGAAGGCGGCATGTACGAGACGGATCGTGCAATGACGGACTATAACACCAATGCCAACTACCATCGCTGGAACTACCGCATGAATGTAGACATAGACCTGACAAAATCCACGCTGCTAAAAGTAGGCGTATCGGGTTCTTTGGACAAGCAGAACCTGCCGGGAAGCCAGTATCATGAAATATGGCACTCGCTAATGGGATACAGTCCCATCGCTTCTCCGGTACAGTATAGTGACGGGAAATGGGCAGCAGTCGGTAGTGAAGGACGAAGAAATCCGTGGGTACTGACCACCCAGCAGGGATATCAGGAAACATGGAAGAATAAAATACAGACTACGGTTAATCTTGAACAAGATTTGAAATTTATCACAAAGGGATTAAAATTCTACGGACGTTTCGGATTCGATACATATACGGATAACGGTGACAACCGTTTCAAATGGCCGGAAAGTTGGTTAGCGGAACGGCAGCGTACCTCCGACGGAGAATTGCAATTCAGAAGAATAGAGACGCAGAAACTGATGGACGGAACGATGTATTCAAGTGGACAACGGAAGGAATACTTGGAGGCAGAGCTACACTATAACCGTACGTTTGGCGACCACATGCTAGGGGCCGTTTTAAAGTATTCTCAGGATAAGACTACCAATACATCTCACAACGGCAATACAGATAGCTACGAGAAGATTGTGCAGAGTATTCAGAATCGTCATCAGGGGTTTGCAGGACGTTTCACATACGGATGGAAATACCGCTACTTCTTTGACTTTAATTTCGGTTACAACGGCTCCGAGAACTTCGCCTCAGGTCAGCAGTTTGGATTCTTTCCCGCCTATTCTGTAGCATGGAACATCGCTGAAGAGTCAATCATCAAGAAACATCTCAAATGGCTGAATATGTTTAAGCTGCGCTACTCATATGGTAAGGTAGGTAACGACAATGTGGGAACCCGCTTCCCATACGTAGAGAAATTCGGGACATGGGATGAAGACGGTTATTATTACGGTGATATCGGCACCAGTAATTATTATTATACCGGACTGACCTATTCGAGAATTGCGTCAAGCAGCATCACTTGGGAGGTAGCCAAGAAACATGACCTCGGACTTGACTTCTCTATGTTCAATGATAAGTTCAGTGGCAGCATTGACTACTTCCACGAACAACGCAACGGTATTTATATGGTACGTAGTTACCTTCCTCAGATCATCGGTCTGAATCACATCACAACGAAACCTTATGCCAACGTGGGATCTGTCTTGTCCGAAGGTTTTGACGGTAATATCGCTTATAAACAGAGGATAGGTGAGGTAGACCTTACGGTACGTGCCAACATGACCTATAGTAAGAATGAAATCAAGGAGTATGACGAAGAGAACAGCCGCTATCCGTATAAGATGAAATACGGATTCCGTGTAGACCAGGCACGCGGCCTGATAGCCGAAGGATTGTTTAAGGATTATGAAGAAATCCGTAACAGACCCTCACAGGGTTCAGGCATCATGCCGGGAGACATCAAATACAAGGACGTAAACGGTGACGGAGTCATTAACGGAGATGACGAAGTGCCCATCGGTGCGACCACCCGCCCTAACCTGATTTACGGGTTCGGTGTATCTGCACAATGGAAAGGATTTGATATCAACGTTCACTTCCAAGGAGCCGGCAAGTCATCCTTCTTCATAGACGGATTCACCGTATATCCATTCCAAGAGAAGTCATGGGGCAATATTCTGACGGATGTAGTGGGTAACTACTGGTCGCTGGGAATCAACGAAGACCCGAATGCCAAATACCCGCGTCTGAGTTATGGAGGTAATAGCAACAACTATCGTGCTTCTACTTACTGGCTGCGAAACGGTTCGTACATCCGTTTAAAGAATGTGGAATTAGGTTACAGCATCCCCAAACGGTTTGTCAATAAACTCCATTTGGACCGTGTACGCCTCTACCTGATGGGAACGAATCTACTGACCTTCTCCGACTTTAAGCTTTGGGATCCGGAACTGGGTAGTTCCAATGGACAACAATATCCGTTATCCAGAACAGTGACCATCGGACTGACGGTAGGAATCTAAAACAATCATTAAAAGAAAAGTTATGAATAAAAATAAATACATTTTATTGGGAGCAGTGGTACTCGGCTTGGGACTCACTTCCTGTTCCGATTTCCTAAATGTAGACCGCTATTTCAGAGACCAACAATCTACAGAACGCATTTTCTCGGACAAAGACTATACACTTCAATGGCTGTCATTCTGCTACAGTCGCCTGCAGGGAGATAATCTGGAGGTGGGACACAGTGACGTATGCCCTTTCAATTTCTCAGACGACCAAGTATTCAACGAACGAGGAGACCGTTTTGCCAAATTCAAACGCGGCGAATATTTAAATTCCACTGGCGGCCAAAATGCTTGGAAATGGTCGTATGACGGAATCTATCAAGCCTCCATTCTACTGAATGAATTGTATGAGAATGAAGATCTCACTCCGGAGGAAGTGACGGACATAAGAGGACAGGCCCGTTTTCTGCGTGCCTATTTCTACTGGTTACTGCTGAGAAAATTCGGTCCGATACCCATTCTACCACCGGAAGGAGCCGACTATACAAAATCGTATGACGAACTGGCCTACCCACGTAAAACCTATGATGAGTGCGTGGCATTCATCACTTCAGAACTCGAAATTGCAGCTACCGAACTGTTCGAAAAACGCGATAACTTGAACATTGCCCGCCCGACTAAAGGAGCCGCGCTGGCTGTACGTGCCAAAGTTTTCCTTTATGCTGCCAGTCCGCTGGTAAACGGGAATACGGAAATGGCAGACTTCATCAACAAGGACGGCCAACAGTTGATTCCACAAGAATACAATGAAGAGAAGTGGGCAAAAGCCGCTGCTGCCGCCAGAGACATGATCGAGTACTCGGAAACGAGCGGACTCTACAAACTTTATACTTTTGAAAGGCGCCCGGTTAGTACAGACGAGGCTTATCCAACCACTATTGAACCGCCATATCATGAGGAATACAGTAACAAGCCTTTTCCGGAAGGATGGTCCAATATAGATCCATTTGAATCATATCGGTCTCTTTTTAATGGAGATATCTATGCAGCCGAAAATCCGGAACTTATTTTTACCCGAGGAACCAATGGTGACAGCAATGACTTAAAAACAGACAACACGATGGTAGATTTCGTAAAGCATCAACTGCCCGGAACTTTTGGAGGATATAACGTACACGGAATGACCCTGAAGCAGAGTGAAGCATACGCTATGGCAGATGGTACATCATTTGACAAAGAATGCTACACATTATGGAAAGGGAAGTTCACAAACGATGAAAACAAAGATGAACACAAGTACGACAATGTAAAAAATGGCGTATGGTGGGGATATACCAACCGTGAGCCTCGCTTCTATGCTTCCGTAGCTTTCAACGGAGCACAATGGAACGCACTGAGCATTAAGGAAGAAGGAGGAAAAGACTCACGAAACAAACAAATCTGGTATTATCGCGGAGCAACCGACGGGCGTATCAATGGATCTGATAACTGGTGTATTACGGGCATCGGCATCATGAAATATGTAAATCCGAACGATTGCGCCAAATGGGGAGGCTCGATCTACCAGAAAGTGGAACCTACATTACGTTATGCCGACATATTACTGATGTATGCAGAAGCACTGAATAATATTTCCGAAGGGACACACTACCAGGTGGCCTCATGGGACGGAAGCCAGACTTACGACATCTTCCGTGACAAAGAACAGATGCGCCGTGGAGTTAAGCCTGTCCGTATGCGTGCCGGAGTCCCCGACTATAGCGATGAAGTATATGAAAACCCGAAAAAATTCTTTGAAAAAATAGTTCATGAACGGCAGATCGAATTCTTTGCAGAAACCCAACGCTACTATGACCTGCGTCGTTGGAAAATTGTCGAAGAACATGAAGGAGAACAAATCTACGGTTGCAATACACTGATGAACGAAGAATACAAGGACATGTTTTATCTGCCAGTCAGAGTGGCCGAACTACAGACTTCTTTCTCACGCAAACAGTACTTCTGGCCTATCAGCTTCGATGAGCTGAAACGCAACAATAATCTCTCACAAGCTCCCGGATGGCAGAATTATGATTAGTGTTAACATTATAAACCAAAAGATCAATATGAGAAAATTATATATTTTAGGAATGATACTGGGGATGTATGCAACATTCAGTGCATGCAATGACGAGTGGAAAGATGAACTTTACACACAGATGCTTTCTTTCAAGGCACCTTTAGGTGACAACGGCTTGAGTGAAATTTATGTACGCTATCAGCCGGATGGAACAGGAATATACCAGTTGCCGGTCATTGTCAGCGGCTCGAAAAGCAACAGTCGGAATATCGATGCAAAAATAGCCGTGGATGAGGATACGCTCCGAATACTTAACCAGGAAAAATTCCCTGTAGGTCGTCAGGACCTCTGGTATGTCCCCCTTGCAGAACAGCATTATTCTTTTGAATCAAACATTTGCCATATTCCTGCGGGAGAGAATATACAGCTCTACCCCATCCATTTCAACTTTAACGGGTTGGAACTGGATGAGAAATACGTACTTCCGCTGACTATTGAAGAAGACCCTTCTTATGTTCAAAACAAATATAAGGGACGTTATAAAGCGCTGCTGGGAGTCAATCTGTTCAATGACTACTCCGGAACGTATAACACCACGCTGATGAACATTTACATCGAAGGAACGACAACCGATCCCGCCAAGGTAGATACACGCTTAGCCCGCGTGGTGGACGAGAATACCATTTTCTTCTATGCCGGCTCAACGTGGGTGGAAGATGAAAACCGCTCCAGGTATAAAGTATTTGTCGAGTTTGAAGAAGGAACGGAGGACGAGGAAGGTACTATTAAAGGAAAGTTGAAGTTGTACGGTGACGAAGGCGAACCGGGAATCAATATCCGACCATTGGGAGAATGCAAATATGAAAAACGAATCATTCAGCACGAGACCATCAAATATATGGAACGCCACCTTACCACACTGGAACTGAGTTATAAGTACACGGATGTCACTTCCAATCCGGATTATCCGATAACTTACGAAGTAAAAGGTTCTATGACAATGGAACGCCAGATCAACCCGTTGATACCGGATGAGGATCAAGCTATTGAATGGTAAGAGAAAATTAAAAAAGGAGGAGACAAGCACTTGATTAAACATAGAAGCTTATCTCCTCTTTCTTTTATCAGGATACTCCATATAGCATTTTTATTAGATGATACGAATGCAAACACCATACCAGTCATAAGGTATTCGAGATTGATGAAGAATAATACCCCCTAAAAACGTAAGTATCCGACAGCCATATATGGGAATATATTTATTACATTTGCGGAAGAATCTTGAATTTTAAATTATAGGCTAATTCGGCTCTCATAACTTATCATTCAACGTTTCAAATTAGTAATTCAAAATTAATCATTATGACCCCACAAGAGTTTTTTAAAAAGGACCTGTTCGCCGAAAATGCAGGCGTAGTATTGCTTGAAGTACGCGAAGGATACAGTAAAGCCAAACTGGAAATAAAACCCGAACATCTTAATGCCGGAGCGCGGACACAAGGAGGAGCGATTTTCACGCTGGCAGATCTGGCACTCGCCGCAGCTGCCAATTCGCACGGAACACTCGCTTTCTCTCTTTCATCCTCAATCACTTTTCTGCGTGCCAGCGGTCCGGGCGACACTCTCTATGCCGAGGCACGCGAACGGTATATCGGCCGAAGCACCGGCTGCTATCAAGTAGATGTTACTAACCAGAACGGAGACTTGATCGCTACATTCGAATCAAGTGTTTTCCGGAAAGATCAGAAAGTACCTTTTACTCTGTAGACAGACTATTTAACTATAGAAGTCAATGGATGACGGTGACCTCTGACATCATTTAAGAAAGCTTTGGCTGAACCGAAATTCAAGAACATATCTAAACGGACAGGAAGGTGGTTCTTATCATCTGTTACGAAGAAAGTAATCACTTCCTTTTCTTTCCCTTTTTTATCGTATTCAACTAATGAGAAGATCAGGCAGCGATAGGTAACCCCATTTTCCGCTTTCACATTCTCTTTTCCCCGATAAATCAGTGTCTGTTCTTCCACTTTACGTCCGGTAGCCATCGGGAATTTGATTTTATCGCCTACCTTATAATCAGCAGGATCATAAGAACGCGCTTGGGCAAGGATAGTCAGCATATCGTAGATGCAGCGACTGTCGCTTTCTTCCGACTCCTGAACTTCTCCGTCACGGAACGTACGTTTTTGTTTGGCAAAGCAAAGGCCGTCTTTATAAGAGAACCAAGCCTCATCTACCGTATAGCGTTTTCCTTCCTCGGCACCTTTACGGAAATAACGAGGTTCCAGTTTTTCACCCATGACGCAAGTCAGTGTATCGCGCATCTTGAAAAAGAAGTCGGCACGCTTGCTACCTAAGGCAAGCAGATTGATACGGTAAGCCGGTTCCGAATGATAGGTAGTTGCATTAGTCGTCAGACTGGCTATACCCGCTTTCACCCAAACGAATTTCCAGTTGAAGTACAAATCATACATTACATGCTCTCCGGATTGAAAAGCATCGTTTTTAGCTTCACACTGAGCATTGGCAGGAAGCGCAAAACTTCCCATCAACAATGCAAGAATTCCAACAATTAGATGACGTCGCAAATTAGCGACGGTTACGGTTTTGGTTATTTCTATCTCTTTCTCTTTCTTTCTTTTTCTTGTCTTCATCTGGTTTTTGTTTTTTTAGTTCATCCAGTTTCTGTTTGTCTACAGGAGTTGCGTGTATATCCCAGTTTTGGTCAACATCCCATAACGCTTTATATTCGACAACCTTGGGGAAATAGTAAACTTCTTCCGGTTGTATTCCTTTTGCATAGTCTCCCGTGTCCCATTCTCCGTTTCCATTTCTATCATTGATCAGTCTGGCGGCATATTTCCCCGGATTCAGGTAATAGAAATCTGCCCTTCCATCATCCACCAGTCTTCGTCGAACCACTTTATCTTGGGTATCCAGTAATTCTATAAATGCCTGAGGATCTGCTCCTGTTACAATAAAATGAAGAGTAAAATATTCATCCTCACTACGTACCTTAAATGATTGTTTTATCTTATCGGTAAACAAACCATAAATGCCATGAAATGCAGTTGAGTCCACCGAGAACTCATATTCCATTGTAGCGTCCCAATCATTTGCCGGATACAGATTAAACCGCCTCAGATTCAATGAGTCTTGTTCGAATTCGAAAGGAATATCTTTCCAAATTGTATCCACCTTCTGCCGTAGATGAATTGCCGCAGTATCAAAACTTGCAATCGGCTCCTCAAAGTTTAAAGAAACATAGCCATACACGTCCATTGATGAAGGTGCATTCACATTCACCGGTAAGAATTTAGTCGGTATCGGCTCATCTTCTTCACCCTCTTTCTTTTTCTTCTTTTTCTTCTTCTCGGGCTCTTCTTTGGTCAGAGTCTTTTGTTTGGATACCAATTTCAATGTATCTGTACGCGGAATTAACTGGTTCAGCGTATCCGTATAAAGATAGGTAAGGCTAAGAGCCAGAGTATCCTGTTTATAGAGCAAAGAGTCCTTTACCCAATAATGAATCGTATCGTTCCGTTGGTTCTTTTCTATCACAAAAGCCTCCTTCTCATCGAAGTTCAACCCTTTCAGTACAGGCAGGGTATCTGCTTTGCCAGCAAAATAAAAGGTGAATTTCTGGGGAACCAGTCGTTCGGACTTAATCAAATATTGCGAATAATTGAGCTCTTTAAAAGCACGGAGAATCACATCATCCGGCAAATAATGCATATATTTCTTCTCAACGATCGTATCATAAGTCAATGAATCCACCCAAGCCGTATCCATACGAAGTCTTTCTTCCATACGGGGGATGATCAGTGAATCATTAAAAGCAATGACCTCACTCTTCTGAGTGAAAGCAAAGTTCTGATCTGAATCCATCAAGCCAAAGATACGATACTTGCCGGGAGCTACCCCACGAATAGAGAAACGCCCACGGCTGTCGGTACGTGCCACACGGTCGAAAGGAAGTTTAGTAAAGGCGGAGTCATTCAGATTTGCATGCAGTCCGACCAGTATACCTTTAATAGGCTCCAAGTTAGAGGCGTCAAGCACCGTTCCCGATACTTCCATTGTATCGATCTGCGCACCGGTAGAAAAAGTAAATGCAAAATTACCCAGAGGATTGCCTTCGTTATTATCGACGATGGCATCCGAGAAATCTATAGTATAGGTAGTATTAGGCTTTAGTGAGTCAAGCAGATTCACTTGTATTTTCTTTCCGGAAGCCTTTATCTCCGGTTGTTGAATCTGAGGAGGAGAAACAACCACTTTCTCGGTTGCTTTCTCTAGCTTAATAAACTCATCGAACTGAAGAGAAACTTTAGTCCTCTTATTATTAATCGCACCTGCAGCAGGGGTACTGCCGACAAAACGCGGAGGATCGTAATCCTTAGGCCCGCCTTCCGGCCGTCCAATGCTGGCACAGGAGTACAATATAGCCACCAGTGCAATCACCGGAAGAGCTTTGCGCACGATATGTTTTATCTTTTGATTCTCAAATTGTAACATGGTGCAAAAATAAACGTTCTTCACCAATAAACACTACACTTTCTAGCTAATTTATTAAAAAGTAGCCTTAAATGAATGATTATTGGTCCTTATCTTGTTAATAAATCCCTATCTTTGACTCCCGAAATTCAAACCTAATACAAAAAACCCATGAAGAAACAACTACTTTCCTGCTGTTTGGCTGCACTAGGACTAACAACAGCCATCCAAGCACAAAACTTTAACGAGTGGAAAGATCCGGAAGTGAATTCCGTAAACCGCTCCGCAATGCACACTAATTATTTTGCCTATGCATCGGCTGATGAAGCTAAAGCGGGCAGCAAAGAAGACTCTCAGAATTTTATGACTCTGAACGGTCTCTGGAAATTTAACTGGGTAAGAAATGCAGACGCACGCCCGACAAACTTTTATCAGACCAGTTTTAACGACAAAGGATGGGACAATATTAAAGTACCCGCCGTTTGGGAATTGAATGGTTATGGCGATCCGATCTACGTAAATGTCGGTTATGCCTGGAGAAACCAATTTCAGAACAATCCTCCCCTTGTCCCCACAGAAAACAATCACGTAGGCTCTTACCGAAAAGAAATCGTTCTTCCTGCCGACTGGAAAGGAAAAGACATCTTTGCCCACTTCGGCTCGGTAACTTCCAATATGTATCTTTGGGTAAACGGCCGCTACGTAGGCTATAGCGAAGACAGCAAACTGGAAGCCGAATTTGATCTGACCAACTACCTGAAACCCGGCAAAAACCTGATTGCCTTCCAGGTGTTCCGCTGGTGCGACGGCAGTTATCTGGAAGATCAAGACTTCTTCCGTTATTCCGGCGTAGGACGCGACTGCTATCTGTATGCACGCGACAAGAAACGCATTCAGGATATCCGCGTCACTCCCGATCTGGACAGCCAGTATAAAGACGGTACACTGAACATAGCTATCGACATGAAAGGCAGCGGCACTGTAGCTCTTGACCTGACAGACGCACAAGGAAAAAGTGTAGCCACAGCCGATCTGAAAGGTTCCGGCAAATTGAACACGACTATCAACGTAGCCAATCCTGCCAAATGGACTGCTGAAACGCCCAACCTCTACACATTGACCGCTACTCTGAAAAATGGAAGTACCGTTACTGAAGTGATCCCTGTCAAGGTAGGTTTCCGCAAGATCGAACTGACAGGCGGACAAATACTCGTCAACGGCCAACCAGTACTCTTTAAAGGAGCCGACCGTCATGAAATGGACCCGGACGGTGGTTATGTCGTTTCCCTCGAACGTATGATACAAGATATCAAAGTTATGAAACAGCTTAATATCAATGCAGTACGTACCTGCCATTATCCGGACGACAACCGCTGGTATGATCTTTGCGACCAATATGGTTTATACGTAGTAGCCGAAGCCAATGTCGAATCCCACGGAATGGGATATGGAGACAAGAGCCTTGCCAAAAACCCCATTTACGCCAAAGCACATATGGAACGTAATCAACGCAATGTACAACGTGGTTACAACCATCCGTCCATCATCTTCTGGTCATTGGGTAACGAAGCCGGTATGGGACCTAACTTCGAACATTGCTATACATGGATCAAGAACGAAGACAAAACACGTGCCGTACAATATGAACAAGCGGGAACCAGCGAATTCACCGACATTTTCTGCCCGATGTATTATGATTACAATAACTGTATCAAATATTGTGAAGGCAACATTGACAAACCCCTTATCCAATGCGAATATGCACACGCTATGGGCAACTCACAAGGTGGATTCAAGGAGTACTGGGACATCACCCGCAAGTACCCGAAATATCAAGGTGGATTTATCTGGGACTTTGTCGACCAGTCCTGCCATTGGAAAAATAAAGACGGTGTAGCCATCTACGGCTATGGAGGCGACTTTAACAAATATGACGCTTCGGACAATAACTTCAATGACAACGGCTTGATCAGCCCCGACCGCGTACCAAACCCGCACGCTTACGAAGTAGGATATTTCTATCAGAATATCTGGACTACTCCGGCCGATCTTTCCAAAGGTGAGATCAATATCTATAACGAGAACTTCTTCCGTGACTTGTCTGCATTCTATCTGGAATGGCAGTTACTGGCTAACGGGGAAATCGTACAAAACGGCATCGTATCAGACCTGAATGTAGCCCCGCAACAGACTGCAAAACTTCAACTCCCATTCGACATAAAGAACATCTGTTCTTGCAAGGAACTGCTTCTGAATGTCAGTTACAAGCTAAAAGCTGCCGAGACATTGCTTCCTGCGGGAGAAACCATCGCTTATGACCAAATGAGTATCCGTGACTACAAGGCACCGGAACTAAAACTGGAAAACAAGCAGTCCTCCAATATCGCAGTCGTAGTTCCCTCTTTCCACGATAACGACCGCAACTATCTGATTGTTTCCGGCGAAGACTTCACACTCGAATTCAACAAGCACAACGGTTACCTCTGCCGCTACGACGTCAGCGGAACGCAACTGATGGAAGACGGAAGTGCACTGACTCCCAACTTCTGGCGTGCTCCGACCGACAACGACTTTGGAGCAGGATTACAACACAGATATGCCGCATGGAAGAATCCGGAACTAAAACTGACTTCATTGAAGCATGATATAGAAAACGAACAAGCAGTGGTTCGTGCAGAATATGACATGAAATCTATTGGTGGAAAGCTGTACCTGACGTATGCCATCAATAATAAGGGAGCAGTAAAAGTAACTCAAAAGATGGAAGCAGACAAGAGCAAGAAGGTTTCCGACATGTTCCGTTTCGGAATGCAGCTGCGTATGCCTGTCACCTTCAATGAGATTGAATATTACGGACGCGGACCGGGTGAAAACTATTCTGACCGTAACCACGCCGCAAGGATCGGCAAGTACCGCCAGACCGTAGAAGAACAATTCTATCCATACATCCGCCCGCAGGAAACCGGTACCAAAACTGATATCCGCTGGTGGAGACTGCTTAATATCGGCGGCAACGGACTGCAGTTTGTAGCCGATGCACCGTTCTCCGCTTCCGCACTGAATTATACAATCGAATCATTGGATGACGGTGCCGGCAAAGACCAGCGTCACTCACCGGAAGTAGAAAAAGCCAACTTCACAAACTTCTGTATTGATAAGGCACAAACGGGACTCGCCTGCGTAAACAGCTGGGGTGCTATCGCTTTGGAAAAATACCGTCTTCCATATCAGGATTATGAGTTCAGTTTCATAATGAATCCTGTATATCATAAACTGAAGTAAAAAACATAGTTAAAAAACACGGTATCAGAGTACAAGAATACCGAATTTAAAGTACTTTTGCAGCCGGAAACTTATTTCATAGAATAAGTTTCCGGCTTTTCTTCCTTAGATCATCTATCCATACAATGAATGTACACAGCGACGAACGCACAATTTTAAAAAACAGATAAATATAAAGTATGAAAAGTAGAATTGTTTTTTTTGCATTTTGCTTAGCCCTCTTGTCTAGTTGCGGCAATAAGGGCAATGACACAGGGAAAGTCCCAGAATATGCAGTACAAGAATTACAGAAGACAACTGCAGATCTAATGAAAGCTTATCCGGCTACTATCAAAGGTAGACAAGACGTAGAAATCCGCCCGCAGGTATCGGGATTCATCACAAAGTTATGTGTAGATGAAGGAGCAACCGTTCGCAAAGGACAGCTCTTATTCATCATAGACCCTACTCAGTATGAAGCAGCAGTACGCACAGCAAAAGCTTCAGTTGCAACAGCAGAAGCAGCCGTGAATACACAACAAATGACTGTTGACAATAAGATCGAACTGAACAAGAAACAGATTATCAGCGATTATGACTTGTCAATGGCGAAGAACTCACTGGCACAGGCTCAGGCACAACTCGCCCAGGCTAAAGCACAGCTGACCACAGCACAACAAAATTACTCTTTCACACAAGTAAAGAGTCCTTCAGACGGCGTTATCAACGACATTCCTTATCGTTTGGGAGCACTCGTAAGCCCCTCTATGGCTACGCCAATGACTACAGTATCTGAAATAGATGAAGTATATGTATACTTCTCTACAACTGAAAAAGAACTGCTGGCTATGACCAAAACCGGAGGAACCATCAAAGAAGAAATCAGTAAAATACCAGCCATCAAACTACAATTGATTGACGGCACAACATATGATGCAGAAGGAAAGGTAGACGCTATCACAGGAGTGATCGACCAGTCAACCGGTTCTGTTAGCATGCGTGCTATCTTCCCTAACAAGGAACATATGCTTCGTAGTGGTGGAACTGCCAACGTTCTGATCCCTTATAATATGGAGAACGTTATCAGCATCCCACAATCGGCTACTGTAGAAATCCAGGACAAAAAGTTCGTTTACGTTCTGCAGCCGGACAACACGGTGAAATATACCGAGATCGGTATATTCAACCTGGACAACGGAAAAGAATATCTGGTAACTTCCGGACTGAACCCCGGCGATAAAATCGTAGTCGAAGGTGTACAGAGCCTGAAGGACGGCCAAAAAATACAACCAATCACGCCGGCTCAAAAAGAAGCGAACTATCAACAGCATTTGAAAGACCAGCACGACGGAAATTTAGCTACAGCTTTCAACTAATAATTTAGATAATCGTATGAAATTAGATAAATTCATTAACCGTCCGGTACTATCAACAGTTATTTCCATTTTGATAGTTATCCTAGGTGCTATCGGATTGGCAACACTGCCTATCACACAGTATCCGGACATTGCGCCTCCTACCGTATCGGTAAGAGCCACATATACGGGTGCCAGTGCATCGACCGTATTGAACTCTGTAATTGCCCCTCTGGAAGAGCAGATCAACGGTGTAGAAAACATGATGTACATGACTTCCAACGCATCCAATACCGGTTCCGGTGATATCTCGATCTACTTCAAACAAGGAACTGATCCGGATATGGCTGGCGTTAACGTACAGAACCGTGTTTCCATGGCACAAGGTTTGCTACCTGCCGAAGTTACCAGAATTGGTGTGACTACTCAGAAACGTCAGACATCCATGCTGGTAGTATTCTCTCTTTACGATGAAACCGATACATATACAGATGCTTTCATCGAGAACTATGCAAAAATCAACCTGATTCCTCAGGTTCAACGTGTACAGGGTGTAGGTGATGCCAGTGTGATGGGTCAGGACTACTCCATGCGTATCTGGCTGAGACCGGACGTAATGGCTCAGTATAAACTGATCCCCAACGACGTATCTACCGCTTTGGCTGAACAGAATATAGAAGCGGCTCCGGGACAATTCGGTGAACGTAGTAACCAGACTTTCCAATATACCATTCGTTACAAAGGACGTCTGCAACAGCCGGAAGAGTTTGAGAACATTGTCATCAAGTCTCTGCCTAACGGTGAGGTACTTCGACTGAATGATATTGCGGAGATTCAGCTGGACCGTCTGGGATATAACTTTACCAACCGTGTAAACGGACACAAAGCTGTAACCTGTATCGTTTATCAGATGGCTGGTACAAATGCTACGCAAACCATCACTGATATCCAGAAATTATTGGATGAAGCATCCACAACACTGCCTTCGGGATTGAAGATTAACGTTTCTATGAACGCCAACGACTTCTTGTTCGCTTCTATCCACGAAGTGTTGAAGACATTGATCGAGGCATTTATTCTGGTATTTATCGTAGTATATATCTTCTTGCAGGATTTGCGTTCTACCTTGATTCCGACCATTGCTATTCCGGTAGCCCTTATCGGTACATTCTTCGTACTGTCACTGATCGGATTCAGTTTGAACTTGCTGACCCTGTGTGCCCTTGTGCTTGCCATTGCGATCGTGGTCGATGATGCGATTGTGGTTGTCGAGGGTGTACATGCCAAGCTCGATCAGGGATATACATCCGCCCGTCTGGCATCTATCGATGCGATGAACGAATTGGGTGGTGCTATCGTATCTATCACACTGGTCATGATGTCCGTGTTTATTCCAGTAAGTTTCATGGGTGGTACGGCAGGTACGTTCTATCGCCAATTCGGTTTGACAATGGCTATCGCTATCGGTCTGTCCGCATTGAACGCCTTGACACTGAGTCCGGCATTGTGTGCCGTTCTTCTGAAACCGCATACTGATCATGGAGATAAGAAACAAACACTTGTTTCTCGCTTCCACACTTCTTTCAATGCCGCTTATGACTCTATATTAAAGAGGTATAAGAAACGCGTACTCTTCTTTATCCAGAAAAAGTGGTTGTCAATGGGACTGGTGGTTCTCTCTATCGTATTGCTGATCTTCTTTATGAACACTACTCCGACAGGTATGGTCCCTAATGAAGATACTGGTACGCTGATGGGAGCTGTAACACTACCTCCGGGTACATCACAAGACCGCTCGGAACAAATACTGGCACGTGTAGACAGTCTGATTGCTGCGGACCCTGCCGTAGCTTCACGTACATTGATCTCCGGTTTCAGTTTCATTGGTGGTCAGGGACCGTCTTACGGTTCTTTCATTATCAAACTGAAAGACTGGGATGAACGCTCCATGATTCAGAACTCAGACGTTATCGTCGGTTCTTTATACATGCGTGCGCAGAAGATTATCAAGGAAGCACAGGTATTGTTCTTCGCTCCTCCTATGATCCCCGGTTACTCGGCATCTACGGATATCGAGGTGAACATGCAGGACAAGACAGGTGGTGACCTGAACAAATTCTTTGATGTAGCCAACAACTACACCGCAGCATTGGAGGCACGTCCGGAAATTAACTCTGCAAAAACGACCTTCAACCCGAACTTCCCGCAATATATGATTGATATTGATGCGGCAGCTTGTAAGAAGGCAGGTATCAGCCCAAGCGATATTCTTAGCACGATGCAGGGATATTACGGAGGTTTGTACGCATCCAACTTCAACCGTTTCGGTAAGATGTACCGTGTAATGATTCAGTCGGATCCGTTATCACGCAAGAATCTGGAATCACTGAATAATGTCAAGGTTCGTAACAACCAAGGCGAAATGGCTCCGATTTCCCAGTTCATCTCTGTAGAGAAGGTATACGGACCTGATATTATCAGCCGTTTCAACTTGTATACTTCCATGAAGGTGATGGTAGCTCCGGCTTCCGGTTATACTTCCGGTCAGGCACTGGCTGCACTGGCAGAAGTGGCCAAAGAAAACCTTCCGGCAGGTTACACCTATGAACTAGGAGGTATGGCTCGTGAGGAAGCACAAAGTAGCGGCAGTACGACTGGTTTGATCTTTATCCTTTGTTTCGTATTCGTTTATTTGCTGTTGAGTGCTCAGTACGAAAGTTATATTCTTCCGCTGGCCGTATTGTTATCCATTCCGTTCGGTTTGCTAGGCAGCTTCCTGTTCGTCAACGGAATGAGCGCGATCGGTAGTATATCGGCCTTGAAAATGATACTCGGTACCATGTCCAACAATATCTATATGCAGATTGCGTTGATCATGTTGATGGGTCTGTTGGCAAAGAACGCGATCCTGATTGTAGAGTTTGCCCTCGACCGTCGTAAGATGGGTATGAGCATCACATGGGCAGCCGTTCTGGGTGCTGGTGCCCGTCTCCGCCCGATCCTGATGACCTCATTGGCTATGGTAGTCGGTCTGCTTCCGTTGATGTTCGCATTCGGTGTAGGTGCCCACGGTAACCGTACACTGGGTACAGCTTCTATTGGTGGTATGTTGATCGGTATGATCTGCCAGATCTTCATCGTTCCTGCTTTGTTCGTTATCTTCCAGTACCTGCAAGAGAAGGTTAAACCGATGGAATGGGAAGACATCGACAATACGGATGCCGTAACTGAGATTGAACAATACGCTAAATAATGAAATTCGATATGAAGAAACAGATTCTATA
>ENA-OPRW01001190-OPRW01001190.1-human-gut-metagenome-genome-assembly--contig:-NODE-1190-length-19543-cov-4.059729_pt1 | contig 19543 bp, 18 predicted proteins | sample MGYA00241898_ERZ501890 | MGnify/ENA primary metagenome ERZ501890 (study PRJEB25962, sample SAMEA2042216) | human gut metagenome | biome: human gut; feature: human-associated habitat; material: faeces... | reverse complement strand
TCCGGCTCGTTGCCGTGCTTCTTCTTCACGTTCTCGATCACGCTGGTGAGATATGCGTTCATGGCTTTTTCCTCCAATCAAAATTTTGAAAGCCGTGGGCACACAGGCCCGTTCATATCACCAGACAGGAACGGAAATGCCTCTCCGCTCCCGCGTCTGTCCTCATACCACCTCTAACAGCCGTTCACGTTCCGCTGCGTTTTTTTCTCCCCCTCTCCGCCGGCCCTCTGCCGGCCTCCGCAGCAATCTCGCTTTCGCTGTATCCGGCGGACGGCATCTTTCGATGGCCGTTCCGCCCCATGCGATCTTTCCAGTTTGATTGTAGCAAAAAAACATATTCTTGGGAAGCCCTATTGTGTAAAAAGTACATTTTTCTTTATTCACTCATTAGTATTTTACAATATTTTCCATAAACGTTTCCTGTATAAACCAGAACTATCTGTAGCCAGCCGTGGCGGAAAATACCACATCTCTCTTCCCGGGTGCCCGAGGCAGCGGCAACGAAGCGGAAAACCAAAAAGCCTGTGGTACAATAACTTCCAGATCTTTACCTGTAAAAGGGCTGTAATTCAGTCCTCCGCGGTTGAAAGCCTTGTGCCGTCATATTCATCGCAGTATCAGCCGCCTGGGGCGATCCGCTTCAGGTTGCGGCTATGCACTGCCGCCCAGGTGAGCGGCGGTCAGAGAGCTCAGGGCGTCACAGCGAACTCACAGCATCGCTAATCAGTGTCAATATTGTGGGTAATAAAGCGGGCCCTGAAATTGCGCTGGTTGCACATCGCCCCCACCATGCTGCCGAGCGGCTGTCAGGGCCAGCGTAATCTTCAGGGAACCGCCGCAGCCGATGTGATCCATATTGGCCACCTTTGTAGGACGATCTTCTTCTGGAGGAACGTCCCCTCGGCATTCTATATGTCGGGAGCCCGTTCCATGACATTCCTTCCGGGAGCGTAGGCTAATCGACCTGATAAAAGGAAATGCCGCATACCAGCCTCAACAGGCCGATATGCAGCACAAAATCGGACGAAACACCTGGTTCGCTATCTCCGGATGCTGAAAACACAGCGGAGTAAGGCTGACCTTCCGCAGGAGCGGCTTTATGTGCGGCAGCGTGGGTACAGTTTCCCTGTTCTTTCATTGCGCACAGCGCGAAAGGCATTCATAGGCGCCCAAAACAGATGTCTTAAAATTCAGCAAACACGCTGAGAGAGCAAAGAAAACCTCGGAACCATTGCAGTTCCGAGGCTTTCTCAACTGGCAGCGGGTGAAGGATTCGAACCCTCACATACAGAGTCAGAGTCTGCTGTGCTACCCTTACACAAACCCGCTATGAAGTTGTGTTCACTCCGCAGCGAACAGATATTATTATACAGAAAAGCGTGATTTTGTCAACCCCCTTTTTTATTTTTTTCCACATGTTTTTTCAAGCGGGCGCGGAATCCCGATCCCGCGCCCGCCACTATGTAAGACCGTTCACTGGCCCCGCAGGCCGTCCAGAAAGCCCCGGAGGAATCCGCCGCCCCGTCGCCTGCTCCCATCTTTCTCCATACGGTCCGCTGCCTCCTGGGCGCCCGCATACCCTTGCTTCGCTGCGGCCTGATAGAGTTCTCTCGCCTGCCTCAGATCCCGGGGCACGCCTTTGCCGTGCTCATAGCACCAGGCCAGATTATACTGGGCACGGGGCTCGGACTCCTCCACTGCCTGGCGGTACCACTTCACCGCATCTGCCCAGCTCTGGGCCACGCCGACACCGGTCTCGTACAGATATCCCAGGTTGCAGGCTGCCACCCGGTCGCCGCCCTCTGCAGCCTGCCGGTACAAATCGGCTGCCTTGGCCGGGTCCTTCGCCACGCCGTGGCCGAACTCCCAGCAGACGCCCAGGTTGCACTGGGCACGGGGATAGCCCTGCTCCGCCGCCGCCTGATACCAGCGGACAGCCTCTTGCCAGTTCTGTTCTACACCCTCTCCGGTCTCATACAGATATCCCAGGTTGCACTGGGCGGCCGCGTCCTCCCGCTCCGCCGCCTGTCGGTACAGCCGGGCTGCCTCCGCGGCGTCCCGCTCCACGCCTTCGCCCCGCTCGTAGCACACGCCCAGGTTGCACATGGCCGCCGCGGAACCGGCATCCACCGCCCTGCGATACCAGTGGACCGCCTCTTCCCAGTTCTGTTCCACGCCGCGGCCGTATTTGCAGCAGATGCCCATGCAGAACATCCCCCGGGGGTCCTCCTGGTCCGCCGCCTGTCGGTACCAGTGGACAGCCCGCTTCCAGTTCTGCTCCACGCCCTTGCCGTACTCATAGCACCAGGCCAGGTTGCACTGGGCACGGGGCATCCCCTGCTCCGCAGCAGCGCGGTACCACCGCACCGCCTCCTCCCAGCTCTGCTCCACGCCCTCGCCGCTCTCATACAGGAATCCCAGATTGCACTGCCCGGCGGCATTGCCCGCCTCGGCCGCCTGGCGATACAGGCTCACAGCCCTGCTCAGGTCCCGCTCCACGCCCTCACCGCGTTCATAGCACACGCCCAGGTCGCACATGGCCGCCGCGGAACCCGCGTCCGCCGCTTTTTGATACCAGGCCACTGCCTCCGTGCTGTTCTGCGTCACACCGCGGCCATAGTCAAAGCAGCGGGCCACGCAGAAAAGGCCTCTGGCATCCCCCTGCTCGGCCGCTTTCCGGTACAGACGGTAGCTCTCTTCCAAATCCTGGGGGACGCCCTTGCCGTATTCATAGCACCATGCCAGATTGCACTGGGCACGGGGCAGGCCCTGTTCCGCGGCGGCACGGTACCACCGCACCGCCTCCTCCCAGCTCTGCTCCACCCCCTGGCCGCTCTCGTACAGAAACCCCAGGCAGCACTGGGCGTCCTCGTCCTCCTGCTCGGCCGCCTTCCGGTACCAATCCGCGGCAGCCGACGGATCCAGCGGGACACCCCGGCCCCGCTCACAGCAGAAGCCCATACACAGCTGTCCCCGAGGATAGTCCTGCTCCGCAGCGCGGAGATACAGCCGGGCCGCCTCCGGGTAGTCCTGCTCCACGCCCTTGCTATGCTCATAGCACCAAGCCAAGTTGCACAAGGCCCGGGGATAGTCCTGCTCCGCAGCAGCGCGGTACCACCGCACCGCCTCCTCCCAGTTCTGCTCCACGCCCTGGCCGCTCTCATACAGGAACCCCAGGCAGCATTGGCCCGGCGCGTTACCGTTCTCCGCCGCAGCGCGGTACCATTTCACCGCCTGCTCGATACTCTGGGGCAGGCCGGTGCCGAACTCCAGGCAACGCCCCAGTTCGGTCTGCGCCGCGGGATAACCCAGCCACGCGGCGGACTGATACCAGCGGGCGGCCTCCTCGTCGCTCTGCTCCACTCCCAGGCCGCGGGAATATGCCTCCCCCAGCAGGAACTGGGCCCTGGGAAAGCCGTTTTCCGCCCCCTTTCGGAAGCACTCCACCGCTTTGGAATCATCCCGCGCCACACCGATGCCATGGGCATAGCAGTACCCCAGGTTCGTCAGGGCGGGCATATAGTCCCGGGCGGCGGCCTGGGCATACAGCACCACCGCCTGCCGGGGGTCTGCAGGCACGCCGATCCCCGCCTCCAGGCACCACCCCAGGTTCGTCACACCCAGCATATCATCCAGGGCCGCCGCCTGTTGGTAGCAGGCCAGCGCGTCCGTCGGCCGCTCCTCATCCACGGCCCGGTTGCCCAGCTGCACCCAGTCGGGCCCCGTCAGCTCCTCTTCGTCCACAGAGAGGAAAAAGGTGCCCCCGCACTGGGGGCAGACATCCGGTTCCTCCTCTGCCAGAAACCCGCAGTCCGGGTTCTCACAGCGATAGTAATTCATCTGCGCACCTCCTCTGTATCAAAGCGCCGCTTCATCCTCCGCAGAGGAGGCGCCCCGCAGGTTGTAGGCCTCCGGAAACGCGAACGCCCTGCCCCGGAATTTGAAGCCCGGAAATGTGTCCAGCTGGACGCCGTGGATGGCCCGGAACATGCTCTTCTCAATGTTTGGATTGGTCTTTTTCAGCTCCCGCAGCAGGAGCTTCATCTCCTGCCGCTTGCTCTCGCCCACACCGTTGGCCGCACCGTCCCGCTCCTCTGTGAAGCGGCAGGCGCACTGGAGAAACCGCAACCCATTGTAGTTCTTCCAGGCAATGATGGCGTCCTCATGGACACAATACAGCGGACGGATCAATTCCATGCCTGGGAAATTTCTGCTGCGGAGCTTGGGGGGCATGGTCTGGAGCTGGGCACCGTAAAACAGGCCCAGCAGCGTGGTCTCCAGCACGTCGGAGAGATGGTGCCCCAGAGCGATCTTGTTGCAGCCCAGCTCCTGAGCCTTGCTGTACAGAAAGCCCCGGCGCATCCGGGCGCATAAGTAGCAGGGGTTCTTCTCCACCTGATAGGCAACGTCGAAAATATCGCTCCGGAACACGGTGATGGGGATGCCCAGGCGGGCAGCGTTCTCCTCGATCAGCGCCCGGTTGGCCGGGGCGTAGCCCGGATCCATCACCAGAAAAACCAGCTCAAAGGGCTGTTCTGTGTGGCGCTGGAGCTCCTGCATCAGCTTGGCCAGCACCATGGAGTCCTTTCCCCCGGAGATACAGACGGCGATCCGGTCTCCGGGAGCGATCAGCTCATACCGCTTGACGGCGGCAATGAAGGGGTTCCAGAGCTCCTTGCGGTATTTTTTGATGAGGCTGCGCTCCGCAGCCTCCTGTGGTGTCAATTCGCGGGACATGGGGACCTCCTAAAGCAAAATGAGAGCGGCCGCGTCAGAACCAGATGGCCACCAGCCGCAGCAGAGAGGCGCACATTTTGCGCAGCCAAGACCGCTGATTCCACTCCGCCAGCGTATAGGGCGCGCTCTGGGCCACCATCCGGTCCATATCCTCCAGCAGGTCTTCCACCGCGGGCATGTGATAGAGGAGCACGGCACATTCGTAGTGCAGCTGGAACGTCCGGTAGTCCATGTTGGTGCTGCCCACCAGGGCCACCTCCCGGTCTACCATGACGCTCTTGGCGTGGACGAAGCCGGGGGTATAGCGGTAAATCTTGACGCCGTGGGCCAGCAGCTCACCCCAGTAGGTCTCCGCCACCATATAGACATATTTCTTGTCCGGGATGGCGGGTACCACCAGCCGCACGTCCACCCCTGCGTCGGCGGCGATGCACAGGGCCTTCTGCATGGACTCCTCCACCGCGTAATAGGGCGTGGTGATATACAGCATCTTCTGGGCGGAGGCGATCAGCTGGAGGTAGGTGTCCTCGATGGGATTGTCCGGATTGTTCAGCGGACCGTCCGTGAAGGGCTGGCACCAGCCGGTGCCCTCGATCTCCACCCGGGGACGGTAGTAGTCGTCCTCATTGGGCAGGGAGCGGCCGATCATCTTCCACATCTGAATGAACTGGGAGGCAAAGCCCCAGGCCCCGGCACCGTCGATCCGGACGCCGGTATCCTTCCAGTGGCCGAACCGGACAAAGAGGTTGGCGTATTCATCGGCAATATTGATGCCTCCGGTGTAGGCGTGCACCCCGTCAATGACGGCGATCTTCCGGTGGTCCCGGTAGTTGAAGTAAATCCGATTCACGTAGCGGTGGACTGGATTGAAGACCTCCACCTCCACGCCGGCGTCCTGCAAGGCCTGTAGGGAGGCGTCGGAAAAGCGGGTGAGGTTGCCGAAGTCGTCGAAGATGATCCGCACCTCCACACCGGCGGCGGCCCGCTCCCGCAGCACATGGAAGATCCGGTCCCAGATCTGGCCCTCCGCCAGGATGTAATACTCCAGGAAAATGTAGATCTCCGCTCTCTGGAGGTGGAGCACCAGGTCATCGAAGAAATCGGCTCCCTCCGCGAAATACCGGGCCTGTGAGCCGCCGTACAGCAGGAAGTCCCGCGACTGCAAATAGGAGGCCAGCCGTCCCCAGGCCGGGGAGCGGCGGCTCAGGTGGGCCACATTGGCGGCGCTGGCCTGACGGGCGCCCTCCCGCTCCACCGGAGGGGCGACCTTCCGCAGACTCAGGCTTTTGGCCTGATGGCTCCCGCCCCACAGAAGGAAAAGAATCATACCGGCCACCGGCAGGGCCAGCAGCAGGCACATCCACACCAGCTTATAGGAGGGGCTGCCGGGGCGCAGATACACCCAGATCGCCACCACGGCGCCAGCCAGCTCCAGAATGAAATAGACGTAGCTGATCTTTTCCGCCAGCAACTGGGTCAGCGCCAGCGTCAGCACGATCTGGGCAATCACCGTCAGTGCGCAGATGGACAGGCTGGTGGCGGCGGAGATCCGCCGTTCCGTCCGCTCTTCCGGCTGGGGCAGACTTCTTTTTCGCATGGTGCGGTCCACCTCCTTCTCTCTCAGCTTCGACCGCTTATCTTATTATTATACCGAAATACCCAGCACTCCGCAACCAATATTCTGTGAACAAACAGCCCCGCCGGAGGGCGGGGCTGTTGGGTCATCTGCTCCGGCAGAGCAGATCCTGCTTGATGTCGAACAGCTTCTGACTCAGATCCACATAGTAGGTGTGAGGGTTCTCGAACCGCTTCACCGTGTCCCACAGGGTATCCACCTGGGCACGGCAGTAGGCCTGGATCTCCGGCAGGGCGGGCAGCTGATAGACCAGCTCTCCTCCCTGAAAGACCGGGACCTGAAGGGGCTTTGCGGTAAAGTTCGTATAGGTCTTGCGCTTCCAGGTAGCCCTGGGATCGAAGAGCTCCAGTGGGGCGCTCTCGTCCACCGTCTCGTCCCAGACGGTGATGTAGTCCGCCTCCGCCTTGCCGGTGGCGTTGTCAAAGATCCGATAGGTCTTCTTGAAGTGGGGAATGGTGATCTTGTCCAGGTTTTCGCTGACCTTGATCTTGGGGATGATCTTCCCGTCTCCATCTTCCACAGCCGCCAGCTTGTACACACCGCCGAACACCGGCTCGCTGCGGGCAGTGATCATCCGCTCACCCACACCGAACACATCGATCTTGGCGCCCTGCAGCAGCAGGTCCTGAATAATATACTCGTCCAGGGAGTTGGAGGCGGAGATCTGGCACTCGGTCCAGCCGGCGGCGTCCAGCTTGCGGCGGGCCTCCTGGGTCAGATAGGCCATGTCGCCGGAGTCCAGACGGATGCCGCACTTGCGGATGCCCAGGGGCTTCAGCACCTCATCAAAGGCCCGGATGGCATCCGGCACGCCGGACTTGAGCACATTGTAGGTATCCACCAACAGCGTGGCGTTGTGGGGATAGATCTGGCAGTAGGTCTTGAATGCCTCATACTGGCTGTCGAACATCTGGACCCAGGAATGGGCCATGGTGCCGCCTGCAGGTACGCCGTACAGCTGGTCGGAGATCGTGCAGGCGGTGCCTGCACAGCCGCCGATATAAGCCGCCCGGGCTCCGGAGATGGCGCCGTCCGTGCCCTGGGCCCGGCGGGAGCCGAACTCCAGCACCGTTCGCCCCTGGGCCGCCCGGACGATCCGGTTGGCCTTGGTGGCGATCAGGCTCTGGTGGTTGATGGTCAGCAGGGTGAAGGTCTCGATCAGCTGGGCCTGGATGGCCGGCGCCCGGACCGTCACCACCGGCTCCCGGGGGAAGATAGGCGTCCCCTCCGGCACCGCCCAGATGTCGCCTGTGAAACGGAAGTCCCGCAGGTAGCTCAAGAAATCCTCGGAGAACAGGTGCTTGTCCCGCAGGAAGGCGATGTCCTCCTCGTCGAAGTGCAGGTTCTGAATATACTGGACCAACTGTTCCAGACCCGCGCAGACCGCGAACCCGCCGTTGTCCGGCACGTTGCGGAAAAACACATCGAAATAGGTGATCCGATCCTGGAGCCCTGCCCGGAAATAGCCGTTGCCCATAGTCAGCTCATAAAAATCGCAGAGCATCGTCAGATTGAGTTTCTCTTCCGTTTTCATAACCGTTTCCCCTGTGCCGCCGGCACAGATCCTTCCATGAAGTTTCAGGCCCCCACACCGCTGGAGGCGGTCTGTCCGGGGTTGTTATTCCCTTGAATTATAAGCGGTTCCCCCAGGAAAAGCAATGCTTTTTCCGAATTTGTTGTCAATCTTTTATCAATCGTCTTGACAACAACTCCGCCCTCCCCTATGATGGGGAAAGATTGAACCGCACATTTTCCGGTACACAGCGGACTGGAGGGTTTTCTCGTGAAAAAGTGTGCTCTCTTCTTCTCCGCGGCGGCCGTTCTGTGCATCCTGGCCGGCCTCACTGCATACCACCGCTCATTTCCTCTGGATGCGGGCCTCAATGGGCTGGAACCGGCTGCGCTCCAATGGTTCAACCGGGGCAAGTCCGTTCCCTGCGAGGCGGACCAGTTGGAGCTGTACCAGCCTGTGACCGTGGGGCATCTCACCTATTATCCTCTGGTTCTGGATGGACGGTTGGGATACCTGTGTCTCTCGAGAGGATTCACCGGGCGGTATAAATTCGACCACTCCGGTCGCGGGACCGGCTCTTTCCGCAACGGAGTGGTGGAGTCCGACGGGGAGCAGATGCTGCTCTTCGAGGGGCGGAACGGCGACGGCCGCATCGCCCGGGCGGTCTTTTCACTGGAGGGCGGCGGGCCTTATGCGCTGGACATTCCGGCCTCTCCCGTCTTTCTGGTGAGCACCTCAGTGGATGATACCGTCTCCACAGGTCCTATCAGCATAGAGGAGATTGTCTTTTATGACAGCCAGGGGCGGGATATCACCAAGTCGTTTGACCTCAGCGGAGGCGCCATCCAGTAAGCGCCCCCACCGAAAACCAAGCGGCCGTCTGCCGCTGAAAGGAAGTCATCACAATGGATGTGATCTTAGGCATTGACATCGGCGGCTCCACCACCAAAATCGTGGGTCTGCGGACGGACGGCAGTGTGATCTCCATGCTGCGGGTCCGGGCGGAGGATCAGGTGACCAGCCTGTATGGCGCCCTTGGCAACTATCTCACCAGCAACCGGCTCTCTCTGCGGGATGTGCGGCGGGTTGTGCTCACCGGCGTGGGCGCCTCTTATGTGGAGGGCGACATCTACGGTCTGCCCACCTGTAAAGTGGGCGAGTTCTCCGCCAGCGGCACCGGAGCCCTGGCCCTGTCGGGCCAGTCCTCCGCCGTGGTGGTCAGCATGGGCACCGGCACCGCTTTCCTCTGGGCGTCCCCCGACGGCATCCGCCACCTGTGCGGCAGCGGCATCGGCGGCGGCACTCTGGGCGGGCTCTGCCACAAGCTGGTGGGAATGGAGCGCTTCGGCCAGATCAAAAAGCTGGCAGAGAGCGGCAACCTGGACCACGTGGACCTGACCATGAAGGACATCACGGTCCACGCCGCTCCCACTCTGGACCCGGATATGACTGCCGCCAACTTCGGCGATCTGGCGGAGGACGCCACTCCCGCGGACCTGGCGGCCGGCGTGGTCAATCTGGTGCTCCAGGCCATCGGCACCATGACGGTGCTGGCCTGCCAGTGCTGTGACTCCAAGACTGTGGTGCTGACCGGGTCCATGACCACCCTGCCCCAGGCGGTCACGAATTTCCAGCTGTTTGAAAAGCTGTACGGCATCCACTATATCATTCCCGAAAACGCCACGTTTGCCACCGCCATCGGCGCGGGACTGTACAGCCTGCAGAAAAAGCCGGAGGCCTGATTGTGCCATGACGGAAAATTGGTCCCTGTATCATCCGGAGATCCCGGAATTTCTCTGCCGTCTGGCAGAGACGCCGCCCATGGCCCGGCTGCGGCAGGTGGGCATGAACTGCGGGTGCGAGTACACGTCCTTCCCCCACTTTGCCGGGTGGGCCCCCTACTCCCGGTTTGACCACAGCGTGGGCGTGGGGCTGATCGTGTGGCACTTCACCGGCGATCTCCGCCAAAGCGCGGCGGGACTGCTCCACGATGCGGCCACCCCCGCCTTTGCCCATGTGGTGGATTTTCTCCACGGGGACCACCTGCATCAGGAGTCCACCGAGGCACGGACGGCGGAACTCATCGAGACCTCGCCGGAGCTTCGGGCGCTGCTGAGAGAATACGGCCTCACCACGGAAGACGTGGCGGATTACCACCGCTATCCCATCGCGGACAATGACTCCCCTCAGCTCTCCGCCGACCGTCTGGAGTACACGCTGGGGGACCTGCGGTGCTACGGCTTCGCCGGGGCGGACGCCCTCCGTGTATTCTACGAAGATCTCACCGTCTGGCGGGACGAGTCCGGCCGGCCGGAGCTGGCCTTCCGCACGCGGGAGACCGCCTGCGCCTTCACAGAGGCATCGCTCCAGACCGCCCGGGTCTATGTGGCGGACGAGGACCGCTTCGCCATGCAGGCCCTGGCGGACCTGCTGCGCGATGCCGTGAACCGGCAGGTCTTGACAGAGGATGACCTGTATCGGACGGAGTCTTTTGTCATCCAAAAGCTGGAGTCAGATCCGGCCAGCGCCCGCCGGTGGCGCCGGTTCCGGCGCTTCTGCCGGGTGGAGCGGAGCGCGGAAAGGCCGGAGAACGGACTCTGGTTCCGGATTCCCGCCAAGCTGCGGTACATTGATCCGCTGGTGGCAGGCCTTGGCCGCGTCTCTCGCTTGGACGCCGGGGTGCGGCAGGCCCAGGAGGCCTTCCTGGCCACGGACTTTGCCTGCTGGATCGGTGTTCCGGAGGAAACCGCCGGAGAGAATGATTGAAAGATTGGGAGAAAGAGACATGGATTACAGAGAAAAAGCCGTCCGGTGTGTGCGGGAGACCGTCCTGCCTGTCCAGGCGGCGCAGTTCCGGGCGTGCGGCTGCGACCTGGACGCCCAGTACCGGAAATACGGGGACACGGAGAGCTTTTTTGCCAAGGTTCTCCAGCCCGGGCGCCTCTATGAGGTGGGTTATCCCAAATGCGTCTGCCCTGAGGTGCTGCGGGGAGAGACGGCCGACGCCGCCCACTGCGAATGTTCCCGGCAGAGTGTGCTGTATATTCTGGAACAGTTGCTGCCCGAAAGACACATCACGGTCCGGACCGTGGAGACGGTGCTGGGCGGCGGGACCTGCTGCCGGTTCGCCGTTACAGTGGAGTAGCAGCGGAAAATGCAAACAGGAGCCCGGTGCACAGCACCGGGCTCCTGCGCTCACATATAGGGATTATTCCTCTTCCTGGGGCTTGTCCTCGTCCTCCAGGCCGTTCAGATCGAACTCCAGCTTCTCGCCGCAGTTGGGGCAGATGACCTCGCCGTCCTCCAGGACGGACTCGTCGAAGTAGATGGTCTCCTCGCAGGTGGGGCAGGTGGTGGCGTAGCAGTCCTCGTCCTCCTCCGGCTCCTCATACTCGTATACATCCTCTTCGTCCTCGTCATCCTCGCCGAAGACGGCGTCCTCCACATCCTCCAGGTCATCGCTGACAGCGTCCAGGCCGTCGTACAGCTCCTCCTGGTCCGCCTTCATATCCGCGATCTCCAGGGCGATGTCGTCCAGCACGTCGATGATGGCGGCAAGCAGCTTGCCCTCCTTCTTCTCGGTGTCCAGTTCCATGCCTTCAGCCAAGCCCTTCAGATACGCGACCTTCTCCGTAATCTCCATAACAGCAGCTCCTTTCCTTTACAAACAGCGTTGCAGTCATTCTCAGGAACAAAAGGGGGGAATACGCTTCCCCCCTTTGCCTCACTTACTCCTTGCTGCGGCCGATATACTCGCCAGTGCGGGTGTCGATCTGGATCTTGTCGCCCGTGTTGATGAACAGAGGCACCTTCACCTCAGCACCGGTCTCCAGCGTCGCGGGCTTGGTCACGTTGGTGGCGGTGTCGCCCCGCAGGCCGGGCTCGGTCTCCGTGACCTCCAGGTCCATGAAGTTGGGCACTTCCACGGTGAACACGCTGCCCTTGTAGCTCACCAGCTTGCAGACGGTGTTCTCCTTCACGAAGCGGAAGGCGTCGCCCAGCACGTCCCGGTTCAGCGGGACCATGTCGTAGGTCTCGGGATCCATAAAGTAGTACAGGTCGCCGTCGTTGTAGCTATACTCGGCATCCTTGCGCTCCACAGTGGCCTGCTCGAACTTGGCGGTGGGGTTGAAGGACTCCTCGCGGATGGCGCCGGTCATCACGTTCTTGTACTTGGTGCGCACGAAAGCCGCACCCTTGCCGGGCTTCACGTGCTGGAACTCCACCACGGTGCAAACGCTCCCGTCCTTCTCAAAAGTGACACCATTGCGGAAATCGCCGGCAGTAATCGTTGGCATAAATGATCCTCCTCTGAAATCTCAAGAAAAGCTGACCAGCCGGCCGCCTCTCTATCTCTACAAAAATTCCTCTGCTATTTTATCCTATGTTGTCCGGTAATGCAAGTATTTTTCAGGACTTTTTTTCCATTTTGCGGCGGCAGACAGCCTTAAACGGGGCCTGGAGAGCGTGGAGCACCTTCTGCCATGCCGTCACGGCGCCGCCCACTGGCTCCACCATCAGAGGCAGGACTCCGGCCCGGTTGGCGGCCAGCATATCCGTCAGCAGCTTGTCCCCCAGCATGGCGGTGCAGACCCGGTCCGCCCCAGCCCGTGCCATGGCGGCCTCCAGGCCCCTGGGACTGGGCTTTCCTGCACGGCCCTGATAAGGCACCCCCAGGTCCGCGCAGAACTCCGTCACCCGGCTGCCGGAGCGGTTGTTGGAGACGATCATGAAACCGATCCCCGCATTGCGGAGGGCGGCGATCCAGTCCCGCAGGGACTGATCCGGCCGACGGGTCTTCTTGGCGGCCAATGTAAAGTCCAGGTCGCTGAGCAGCAGGGTGATCCCCTGCTGCCGCAGCCAGTCCGGCGTGATCTCGCTGTAATGCTGGAACACCCAGCGGGGCGTCAGGGAAAACGGCATAAGCGGCTCCTTCTCTGCATAGTCTCCTTTTAGTATACCAGTCCCAACGGGATTCCACAAGGGGGAGTTCATTTTGCAGATCTATCTGGCCGTGACGCCGGCCGAGGCCCAGGAGGCCTCCCGCTTCCGCTGTTCCCTGGCCCATGTGGCCTACTGTATCGGGCCGGACTCCACGCTCCTGCGGCAGAACCTGCTGCTCCAGACCCGGGGCGGGCTATTGTCCGTCACAGACCGGGGCGCGCCCTTTATCGCCAGCCCGGAGCGGCTGTCGGCCGCCGCGCTGCGGGAGTGCGGGCGGCGGAGCTACGGCGGCGTACTGCTGGATTTCGAGCAGCCTCCTGCGCCGGACCGGCTGGCCTTTGCGGAGACGCTGGCCCGGCGCCTGTCGCCCCGCCCCGTTTATGTGCCGGAGTCCTACGCCGCGGCGTCAGGCGCCATTCCCCTGATCTGCACCGCCATCTCCGGCGGGAACTTTGTCCAGCGCCTGCAGGAGGCCGCTGCCGGACGGGACAGGGCAGGTGGTCTGGCCCTGGATGTCCAGCGGCTGCGGATGGACTTCACCCTCCCGGCTCAAAGCGGTGAAGGCCGCCCTCTCAGCGGCCGGGAACTCCAGGACCTGCTGGACCGGGAGTCCCCCTCCGTTTTCTTCTCCCAGGACCTGTGCGCCCGGTATTTCACCTATGCCCGGGACGGCGAGACGCACTTCGTCCTCTTCGACGACGCGGACACCCTTTCCCAGAAGCTGCGGACCGGCGGGAACATGGGCTTCGCCGCCGCCTTCCTGATGTATCCGGAGGTGCAGGATCTGCTGCCCAAGCTGTTTCCCGGGCGGCGGACATAAAAAGTGCTGTACCTTTCGGCACAGCACTTTTCCTTGACAGATCAATAATAGCGCTTCTTGTTCTTGCGAGCGGCCTCAGACTTCTTGCGGCGCTTGACGCTGGGGCTCTCATAATGCTCTCTCTTCCGCACTTCCGCGATGACGCCGGCCTTGGCGCAGCTGCGCTTGAAACGCTTCAGCGCGCTGTCGATGGACTCGCCGTCCTTCACATGGATCTCAGACATCTATATTTCCCTCCCTCCGAGGTATCCGGCTTAATCCAGGATACTTTAAGGGCCATAATCTATGGCTTTAACATAAGCATTATACAAACCTTCCGGGCCGTTGTCAAGAGATTTTCCGGAAAATCAGCATTTCTCCCGGGAGATCAGTCCGCCGCTCTCCGGTACACGATGGGCACATCGTACCCGAACGTCCGCTTTCCGTTCACCTCCATGGTCTCCGCCACCTCCAGGGACTCCTGAGAGAATCGCTCATACAGGGTGAACTTCAGCACCGGGGAGAACATGCTGACGCTGCCCCCCTCCCACACGCCGTCGTGCAGCGTATAGAGGGCAGGCGTGAATTTCTCGGAGATCTCCAGATCCTCCCATTTCAGGGGCGGCAGCGTCTCATAGGTGGCCGCGCCGCCGTCCGCCGCCTTGGGCAGCTGATAGGATGTCAGCTTCACCGCCTCCCCCTCCTCCGTAAAGAGGAACAGATGGGGTGAGGCGTGGGTCTTTCCCTCCGTGGTGTAGTAGCTCTCCTCCAGCACAAATGCTCCCGCAAAATCCGCGGGGAGGCCGTCAATCTTGTCGTTGCACACGGTGTTGACATGCTCTGCCAGCGGCAGGGCGGGGCTGCCGCTCCGCCGCAGCTCCTCCAGCTGCCGGGTATTGTCAAACCTGCCGCACAGCAGGCGCAGGAATTCATCCAGACGGCTCATAGGTTCTCCTTTCTCAGGCAGGGCCTGAAGCGCAGGCCGGACGGGATTTCCCGTCCGGCCTTTTGGTGTGATTGGGATGAACTGGGATGCTCCCACCAGATGCATCGGCCGGTTCCCGGTCCAGCGGGGCTCCCGCATCGGAATGCAGCCGGACAGGCACAGGCCGTCCGCCCCAAGGTTGTTGCCTCCGGCAAAAACGCTTGTACGCACCGCTGGGCGCAGTCTTATTTCGCGGGCTTGACGATCAGGTTCACCAGCCGGTTCTTTACCAGGATGGTCTTGATGATCTGCATCCCTTCGGTGGCCTTCCGGACCTTCTCCACCGCCAGGGCGGCATCCACCACGGCCTTCTCCTCACTGTCGGTTGGCATGGAGATGGTGCCCTTCAGCTTGCCGTTTACCTGGACGGCCAGCTCCACTGTGGAGGCCACGGTCTTGCTCTCATCCGCCACGGGCCACTCCGCCTGGCAGCACATCTTGCCCGTCTGGGCGGCGAAGCCCAGGTTCTCCCACAGCTCCTCGGTGATGTGGGGGGCGAAGGGGTTCAGCAGCAGGAGCAGATACTTCAGGTCGCCCCGGGTGCAGCCGTTGGCGTTCAGCTCGTTCACCATGGTCATCATGGCGGCGATGGCGGTGTTCATCTTCAGACTGTCCACATCCTCTGTGACCTTCTTGATGGTCTTGTGGATGACGGCCTCGTTGGCGGGGGTCACATCATAGCTGTCGGAGGCGCTCTCCGCCAGATTCCACACCCGGTCCAGGAACCGCTTGGAGCCCTTCACCGCGTCGTTGGACCAGGTTGCGGCCTTCTCAAAGTCGCCGATGAACATGATATAGAGGCGCATGGTGTCGGCGCCGTACTGGTCCACGATGTCGTTGGGGTTCACCACGTTGCCCCGGGACTTGGACATCTTCTCGCCGCCCTCGCCCAGGATCATGCCGTGGCTTGTGCGCTTGGCATAGGGCTCCTTGGTGGGCACGGCGCCGATGTCATACAGGAACTTGTGCCAGAACCGGGAGTACAGCAGATGCAGGGTGGTGTGCTCCATGCCGCCGTTGTACCAGTCCACGGGAGACCAGTAGTCCAGGGCCTCCTTGGAGGCGAATGCCTTGTCGTTGTGGGGATCCATATACCGCAGGAAGTACCAGCTGGAGCCGGCCCACTGGGGCATGGTGTCGGTCTCGCGCTTGGCCGGGCCGCCGCAGCAGGGGCAGGTGGTGTTCACCCAGTCGGTCATCTTGCTCAGGGGGGACTCGCCGTCGTCGGTGGGCTCGTAGGAGTCCACCTCGGGGAGCAACAGGGGGAGCTGCTCCTCGGGCAGGGGCTGCCAGCCGCACTTCTCGCAGTACACCATGGGGATGGGCTCGCCCCAGTACCGCTGGCGGGAGAACACCCAGTCCCGCAGCTTATAGTTCACCTTGGCCTCGCCGATGCCCTTCTCCTCCAGCCACTTGGTGATGACGGGAATGGCGTCCTTCACCGTCAGGCCGTTGAGGAAGTCGGAGTTGACCAGGATGCCGGTGTCGTCCTTGGCGGTGAAGGCGGCCTGCTGCACGTCCTCACCACCGGAGACCACCTCGATGATCTCGCAGCCGAACTTCTTGGCGAACTCCCAGTCCCGGTCGTCGTGGGCAGGAACGGCCATGATGGCGCCGGTGCCGTAGGTGGACAGGACGTAGTCGGAGATGAAGATGGGGATCTCCCTGCCGTTGACTGGGTTGACGCCCCGCACGCCGTCCAGGCGCACGCCGGTCTTCTCCTTGTTCAGCTCCGTGCGCTCCAGGTCGGACTTGGAGGCGGCGGCCTTCTGGTAGGCGGTGACCTCGGCGGCGTTCTTCAGCGCGCCCCCCTCCAGCCACTTGCGCACCAGCTCGTGCTCGGGGGAGAGCACCATATAGGTGGCGCCAAAGAGGGTGTCCGGCCGGGTGGTGTAGACCACGATGGCGTCGCCGGTGGTGGCCTGGAAGGTGACCTCCGCGCCGGTGGAGCGGCCGATCCAGTTCTTCTGCTGGGTCTTGACCCGCTCGATGAAGTCCAGCCCGTCCAGATCGTCGATGAGGCGCTGGGCGTACTCGGTGATCTTGAGCATCCACTGGCTCTTCTCCTTGCGGATAACGGGGGAGCCGCAGCGCTCGCACACGCCCTCCACTACCTCCTCGTTGGCCAGCACGCACTTGCAGGAGGTGCACCAGTTCACCGGCATGGTGGTCTTGTAGGCCAGGCCGTGCTTATAGAGCTGGAGGAAGATCCACTGGGTCCACTTGTAGTAGCTGGGATCGGTGGTGTTGACCTCCCGGCTCCAGTCGAAGGAGTAGCCCAGCATCTGTAGCTGCCTGCGGAAATTCTCGATGTTGTCGTGGGTCACCTTAGCCGGATGGATATGGTTCTTGATGGCGTAGTTCTCCGTGGGCAGGCCGAAGGCGTCATACCCCATGGGGAAGAGCACATTGTAGCCGTCCATGCGGCGCTTGCGGGCCACCACGTCCATGGCGGTGTAGGGCCGGGCGTGGCCCACATGCAGGCCCTGTCCGGAGGGATAGGGGAACTCCACCAGGGCGTAGAACTTGGGCTTGTCGCTGTGATTCTCGGTCTGATAGACTCCGGTTTCCTGCCATTTCTTCTGCCACTTCGGCTCAATGGCGGCAAAATCGTATTTCAAATCTCTCACGCTTTCTTTCGATCTGTCTCGTCCGCGACGGGCATATAATCTGTGATATTATAATCGAAAAGCGGCCGGTTTGCAAGGGGTGTGCTTGACTTTTCCCGCTTATCCAGATAAGATGGAGGCGACAAAGAAGGGAGCGTGTATGGACATGGGAAGCAGGCGCATGCAGATCGTCGGAATCGTCCTGGCCGTGCTGATGGCCGCCATGCTGGCGGTCACCCTGTGGGCGTACCGCCCGGTCTCGCTGGCGGAGGCGGCGGACGCCCGCACCGGGCTGGAGCCCAAGGTGGCGGTCGTGGTGCGCCTGGATGAGCTGGACGGGAATGGTACCTTCCATGAATATCAGGCGTACGATCCCGCCCTGCTGGAGCAGATGGAGCTTCTGGTGGACACCGCCCAGCTCCGTCTGGTTCGGCGGAGCTCCACCGCCCCCCTGGACGGCATGTGCATGGTCCTCATCATCGGGGAGGATAACATCATCTGCTCCTTTGACTACAATCTGGATACCAACGCCATCTACATCGGGGATCGGATTTACGCGCTCCGCTCCACCGAGTCGGCGCCCCTCTCCGAGCTGGTTTCCGCCGTCTGCGGGGAGGTGTAGGCCGTGGGCGTGCAATGGAAGTATCTCTGGCCGGTGCTGGTGCTGGCCGCCGCACTGGCGCTCGGGCTGGGGGCCGCCTTCCGGTTTCTCCGCCCAGCCTCCCTGGGGGAGCGGATCGGCGTGGCGGAGGGCGCGTCCCTCCGCCGCGGTCTTTGTGTTTCTGCCGCCCCGCGGGCGGAGAATGCCGTTTTACCACGAAGGAGGATACGATGTTTTCATTTGAGCGAATGCTGAAAATATGGGAAAAGTACGGCCGCGGGCATGGCTCCCACGAGAGCAGCGAGCCTGCTCTGCTGGCGGAGCTGTCCTCCCTGCTGGCGGACACCCGGCTGCGCTATGATGGGCTCACCGACGGCGGCGTCCCCATCTCCCCCGCCGCCTATACCGTCACGGTCTATTCCGCCCCGGCAGAGGAGGGGCGCACCTTCGGCGTGGACAGCCAGGGGTGCGTCTACCAGGACAACCGGCGCTATTCCGCCTCCCCGGAACAGGCGGAGGAGCTGACGGCCCTCCTGGAGCGCATCTGCTCCTAAAGCCGTCCAGAGGCCGCCTCCTTCCATTCTACAGCAGCACGGCCGTCTCTCTTTACGAAATATATACTATACACATTTCCATCGAGGTAAGCGGCAAAAAGCGGCGGGCGGGGGAATTCCCCGGCCTGTGTCCCCGTGTTCAGTTCAGCGGGATGGTTACCGCCTCGTCCTCCAGCAGAATACAGTTAGGCTGCCAGAAGCACACGCCCGCTACCTGCCCTGCCAGCATCTCCGGGTAGCTCCAAGTCACAATCCAGTTTCCGGTTTCCATATCGCGTTTCCATTCCTTGGCGCCGCCCAGGGCCAGCTCCGCTCCGTCAGCATTCAACAGGCCGAAGTCCGGGGTGTACGCGTCGCTCAGCCCCAGAATTCCCTCTGCACGAAACACCGCCGTTGCCTGCTCCTCTCCCACATCCAGCGACAGAAGCGTATAGCCGTTATCCGCTCCCTCGTCAGTCAGCGGGAGATCGTCCAGGCTGCCGGATACCCGATGCGTGCCGCCGTCTGCCGTCCAGGGCACCAGGGTGAGGGATGCCATGTTGGTGCGGCCGCCCTGAAATTCATAGAAATTGGAGCGGGTGCGAAGGCTGCCGTACACAAGGCCGTAGGGACTGTGCGGAAGCACCGTTCCCTGGTCGTCCCGCAGGATGAAGTGGGTAAAGGGGCGGTCACTCCTGGCGCTCAGCACCAGCCCTCCCCCGGAGGGAGCCACTGCCACCTTCTCCACAGTGATACGCTGTCCGTCCACCGTAAAGGGCAGGTTCGGCTCCGCCACCAGACTCTCTCCATCGGGGGCGGTTTTATCCACCAACAGCTCAAGGCTCCAGTTCCCCCGTACCTGGGGCACCAGCTGGTCGGTATATACCTCCAGTTCCACAACGGCGGGCAGGACGGTCATCACCGGGCAGCGCTGGGTCAGCTGAACAGTATGGCTGTCCAGCCGCTCCCATTCCATCTGTGCACCCCAGGACTCCAGCTCGCGGCCCTCCGCCCGCAAATTCAGTGGCCAGACCGCGGGCCCCACCCCCTCCTCGCCGCCCCAGTCGGGGATCGGCTCTTCTCCGGTGATGGTGGCGTAGATGGTAATAAACGCCTCGTCCACACCGATGCCGTCCAGGGTGAGGGTGTAGCCCTGGTCGGTGACCGACGCCCCCACCTCGGCGGA
>ENA-OPRW01001186-OPRW01001186.1-human-gut-metagenome-genome-assembly--contig:-NODE-1186-length-19637-cov-3.257686_pt1 | contig 19637 bp, 17 predicted proteins | sample MGYA00241898_ERZ501890 | MGnify/ENA primary metagenome ERZ501890 (study PRJEB25962, sample SAMEA2042216) | human gut metagenome | biome: human gut; feature: human-associated habitat; material: faeces... | reverse complement strand
CAGCAAAAAGCGCAATATCCTCAAAGGTAGCGCCTGCCTTTGAAAAGCCTGTAGAGGTTTTAATATAATCTGCACCGGAAGCAGTAACCACCTGGCACATCTTTATCTTTTCTTCCTCTGTCAGCAGACAGGTTTCAATGATAACCTTTAAGATCTTATCCCCGCACACTGCCTTCAGCCTGCGGATCTCATCCTCAATTTCATCATAAAGGCCTGCCTTTGCCCAGCCGATATTGATCACCATGTCAATCTCGTCTGCTCCGTTTTCCAAAGCATTTCTGGTTTCAAACTCCTTTGTTTCCGTAGTCATATAGCCGTTAGGAAAACCGATCACCGTGCAGACGGCCATCTTATCTCCCATATATTCCTTTGCCTGCTTAACAAAGCTTGGCGGAATGCAGACAGAAGCTGTCTGATACGCGACGGCGTCATCACAGATCTGCCGGATCTCCTCCCATGTAGCCGTCTGTGCCAGCAGTGTATGATCTACATGGCTCATAAGTTCTTTTATTCCCATTTTCATATCCTCCTTTAAACATATATTCATCTTTCCTTCACCGGATCCATAAGAATCAGGCCAGTTCCAGGGCAATCTCCATCATCTTTCCAAAACCGATCTGGCGCTCCATTGCGCTTAATCCCTCCTGGCGATAGATATGATCGGAAATAGTAAGCATACAAAGCGCCTTTTTGCCTGCCCTGGCAGCATTCATATACAGGGCTGCCGCTTCCATTTCCACTGCCAGAACACCCATAGAACGCCATTTGTCATTCACATCTGCAGTTTCGTTATAAAAAATATCAGAGGAAAGGACATTTCCCACCACAGCCAGCGTTCCCTGATTCTTTGCAGTTTCGGCAGCCCTGTTTAAAAGGCTGTAATCTGCAATGGGCGCAAATGTACCCGGAAGTCCGTACTGATACGCATAATTGGAATCCGTACAGGCGCCCATGGCAATAACCACATCCATCAGATTCAAAGAATCCTGAAGTGCGCCAGCAGATCCGATGCGGATAATACTGTCCACATCGTAAAAATGAAACAGCTCATAGGAATAGATACCGATGGAGGGCATTCCCATGCCGGCTCCCATGACTGAAATCTCTTTTCCCTTATAGGTTCCCGTAAATCCCAGCATATTGCGGACTCCCGTGACCTGTCTGGGATTCTCAAGATAGGTTTCAGCGATATATCTGGCCCGAAGAGGATCTCCGGGCATAAGCACGGTTTTGGCAAAATCTCCTTTTGCCGCGCCGTTATGAGGAGTTGGTACTGACATAGATAAGCTTCCTTTCCAAACCGCATCTGTAAGGCAGCGGTTTACGTTTTACTTGGATTTGATAAAAATCTTTCCGTTGGCAGCCGGCGTATGGGCTTTTCCAACAAAGAGGATCAGCGCCAGCAGGGTTACCACATAGGGGATCATGGAAATCAGGTTCGGCGAGATCATGTTGCTCTGGCCCGCAAGGCTCTTGATGCCGCTGCAGAAGCCAAAGAGAAGGCAGGCAAGCATAGAGCCGCCCGGTGAAAACTTACCGAAGATAACGGCCGCAATGGCGATAAAGCCCTGTCCTACAATTACGCTTGGGCGGAACTGGTTAATGGTAGCCAGTTCCGCCCAAGCGTAATTGTAGGAAAAGCGCCTCCCAGGCCGGCCATAAAGCCGGACAGTATCACACAGCTGTAACGCACGCGGTACACGTCAATTCCCAGAGATTCACAGGCCTCCGGATGCTCTCCCACTGCCCGCAGATGGGCGCCGAAGCGCGTTTTGTAAAAGATAAACCAGCATACGCCTGCCAGGATAAACACCAGATATGCCACTGAATATACATTCAGTACATTGCTTAAAAAGGAGCCTGTTGGAAATACGCCCTCAAAAAGCTTTGGAAGCTTGCTTGCCGGATCCATGGCCGGAGTATCGGAGGAATTATTGTACATAGCTTTGCAGAGGAATACCGCAAGACCTGGGCCTAAAAAGTTGATGGCAGTTCCGGCAATGGTCTGATCTGCATGAAAGGAAATACATACGACCGCATGAATGACGCCAAAAAGCGCACCCGCAAGACCCGCTCCCAAAAAGGCCAGCCAGCCGTTTCCCGTTTCCAGCCCAAGTACCGCACCGGTAAATGCGCCGATGGTCATCATGCCCTCAATTCCAATATTGATAACTCCGCTCCTCTCAGAAAAGCAGGAGCCCAGGGCCGCCAGAAGAAGGGGCGGCGTTGCGATCAAAGTTGCATTGATCAAAAGGCCAAGATTTTTAATGATTACATCCATATTAGTTTGCCTCCTTCTTTGCAGCGAGCTTCTTAAACAGGATACGGAAGATCTGGGCAATGGCAATAAAGAGGATCACACAGCCCATGATAATGTCTACCACCTCTGAAGGCGCTTTTACAATGCTCAGCTTGGAGCCGCCGTACTTCATGGCTCCATAAAACAGTCCGGCAAAGATACAGCCAATGGGATTGGAGGAACCGATCAGGGCCACTGTGATTCCCTGAAAGCCATAGCCTTCCTGGCCTGCAAACTGGCTTAAACGGCCTGCCATGCCAAGGATCTGAACCGCTCCTCCAAGACCTGCCAGCGCACCGGAAATACTAAGAGCCGTAAGCACAGACGCATCAGAGTTAATACCGCCGTACAGAGCGCCGTTCCGGTTAAAGCCCACTGCTTTCAGTTTGTATCCCAGTGTCGTTTTTTCGATGATCACCCAGATGATCACAGCAGCCGCAACGGCCAGGATGATCCCCCAGTTTGCAACCTTGCATCCCAGTACATCTCTTACTGCCTCAGGGAAGAGGATACGGGCCGTTTCTGCCACATCCTTTGTGGCTTCACCGCCGCCTTCCTTGTGAATGGCAGGAATATTTACCACATAATTGGAGAGGTAAAAGGCAATCCAGTTAAACATGATAAACGACAAAACCTCGTGAATGCCCCGCTTTACCTTTAAAAGTCCTACCAGATAGGACCAGAGCGCTCCTGCTGCCGCTGCCGCCAAAAGGCACAGGGGAATATGGATAACAGCCGGAAGTTTTAAGGTAATTCCCAGCACACAGGCTACCAGGCTTCCCACTACAAACTGTCCTTCTGCTCCGATGTTGAAGACGCCGGTCCTAAAGGAGAATGCAACACTTAATCCGGTAAAGATCAAAGGGCTTGCATAGGTCAGTACCCATGCAAGATATTTTGGCTTGCCAAAAACACTGTCGATCAGCTTGCCGTAGGCCACTGCAGGGCTGATCCCTGCGATCATAAGGAAGACAGCTCCGATGATAAACCCGGCAACGATCGCAATGAGCGTATAAAGTAGATTGGATTCAAGGATACTTTTCTTTTTATTCATTCTTCCGTCCTCCTGCCATCATATAGCCGAGTTCTTTTTCATCTGCATTCTTTCCGGGAACGCTTCCTGTGATCCTGCCGTCAAAGATGACCTCAATCCGGTCAGAAAGACTCATGATCTCATCCAGCTCAAAGGAAACCAAAAGAACGGCCCTGTTTTTATTTCTCTGCTCTACCAGATACTTATGAACAAATTCAATGGCTCCTACATCCAGGCCGCGGGTAGGATTTACAGCGATCAGAAGATCCTTGTCATTGGTGACCTCTCTGGCAATAATGACCTTCTGCTGATTGCCTCCTGAAAGCGTTCCTGCCGGCGCTTCTTCGCAGCCTCTGGGACGCACATCAAATTTTTCAATCAGCTCTGCGGCATGGGCGCGGATCGCTTTCCGATTTAGAAATCCCTTATTTGAGAAAGGGGCCTCCTCAAAATGCTGCAGGATCAGGTTGTCCTCATTGGAAAAGTCCAGGATCAGTCCATGCTTCTGGCGGTCTGCCGGAATACTGGAAATACCGCTTTCAAAGGTTTCTTTCGGCGTTTTATTGATAACCTCTTTTCCCAGCATCTTCACGCTGCCGGATTCTGCCTTCTTAAGGCCTGTGAGGATTTCCACCAGCTCCGTCTGGCCGTTTCCGTCCACGCCTGCAAGACCTACGATTTCTCCCCTGCGGACCGTTAAATTAAGTCCCTTTAAGATCTCTGCGTCCCGATAATCCCTTGCCCTTACATCCTTTACCTCCAGAACGATTTCTCCCGGCTCCTGCTCCTTTTTATCCACCTTAAAATTCACATCACGGCCGACCATCATGGCTGCAAGGTCATTTTCTGTTACCTCATCCACCTTTACCGTGCGGATATATTTCCCCTGGCGGATAATGGTGCAGTGATCCGAAGACGCCGTGATCTCCTTCAGCTTATGGGTAATAAGGATCACGCTCTTTCCATCCCTTGTCAGATTCTCTATAATCTCCATCAGTCCTTCAATCTCCTGAGGGGTCAGGGAAGCGGTAGGCTCATCCAGGATCAGCGTATCCGCACCGCGGTAAAGCACCTTCAGTATCTCCACACGCTGCTGCATCCCAACGGAAATATCCTCGATCTTTGCGTCAGGATCGACCTTCATGCCATAACGCTCCGACAGCTCCATTACCTTCTGTCTGGCGGCTGCCTTATCGATGGAAAGCCCCTTTACAGGCTCAATTCCCAAAATAATATTATCCGTTACCGTAAATGGCTGGATCAGCATAAAATGCTGGTGGACCATACCGATCCCGATGTCGATAGCATCCTTTGGACTGGAAAAATGCACCTCTTTCCCTTTAATAAAAATCTGTCCGCTGGTAGGCTTATAAAGCCCGCAGAGCACATTCATCATCGTACTTTTACCGGCTCCGTTTTCTCCTAAAATGGCATGTACCTCACCCTTATGCACCGTCAGATTGATGTGGTCATTGGCTGTAAAATTACCGAATTTCTTTACAATGTCCTTCATCTGGACCATGACCTGGCTTTCATCCATATGGCTGGTCTTTCCCATGTATATTCCCTCCTTTTTCATATGATCACAATATCTTTAAATCCCATCTCCCTCAGTATGTCTGCCAGTTGCGTCAAACATTCAGGAGACGGAACCTGGTAGTGGGAATACGCTTCCCTCACTCCCATGGGACGGTACGCGATCAGCTTGATACGGATTTCGCGTATATTCCGGTAAGGCGCCAGAAGCGTTCCGATTCCCCGGATGCTTTTTTCTCCGTCATAGAGATCCGGAACGATCACAGCCCGGACTTCCTCCAGTTTTCCGTGCTTTGCAAGAAAAACCGCATTTTTAAGCACGATCCCGTTGCCTTCATCGGTGATCCGGCGGTGGTCTGTATCATCAAACGCCTTGATATCCAGCATTACGCCGTCAGATATCTCTAAAAGCTCCGGATAGTCCCATAAAGGGATAGTCCCATTGCTGTCAATGAGACAGCCAAGTCCGTCTGCTTTGGCAAGCGTAAACAGCGCCTTTAAAAAATCCGGCCAGAGCATACACTCTCCGCCGGATACTGAGATGCCCCGTATAAAGGGAATCTGCCGTTTTACAGCCGCATATACCTCCTCCGGCGTCATTTCCCGCACTTTTGGGGAACTGTCATTGGGACAGACATGGATACAGGTATCACACTGCACGCAGGCTCCCTGATCCCAGATGACCCGGTTATCCTCTCCCAGGGACAGCGCCCCGGCAGGGCACTGTCCCACACAGGCTCCGCAGTTTATACAGAGCCTTCTTGTTTCGGGATTATGACAATATTTGCAGTTAATGTTGCAGCCCTGGAGGAAAATGGCAGTTCTGTTTCCAGGACCGTCTACACTGCTGAAAGGAATGATTCGATTTACAATGGCTTTCATCAGCGCACCTTTCTCTCCAGGATATGACCGTTCTTGGAAGCTCCCAGCCCCAGACCGGTTGTGTTCTGGAGAACGGCCTGTCCCTGATCCAGTTTTTCCATTTCAGAGCGTTTTACCAGATAACCGGTCACTCGGATCACATCGCTGTCGCTGGAATAGAAGGACAGATAGCGCAGATCCATTTTAAAGGCCCCCTTAATGATATCCAGCACATATTCCGGGTTGCGGTGCACCGTCATATCGATTGGGAAAATATCTCCGGTTCCGGAGGTAAAATACCGGTGGAAATGCTCAAGCACCTTTAACTGGTCGATCAGCTCCTCTGGCTCCTCCCCGATCGGGATACGGGTTCCTGGAGTTATATCAATGTCTTCCGCAATTCCCACCTGGGCATGAAGCAGGAAGCGGCCTCCTGTTCCCTCACAGTAGGGATTTACATGGGCTGCGTTAAAAGCCTGGATCTGATCCATAATTTCAACGCCCAGCCGCGTAGCGATCTCATCATGGCCAAACCGTCCCTCTATACCTTCCTTTTCAAGAAGGATATTGACGCACTCTGCCAGGCCTACAAGACCGTACATGCCGGAGAAACGATCCCTGTGGATAAAGCCCTCCTTCGCAAGGAAGTGATGTTCAAAGAATCCGCTTTCCTCTACCTCAAACCGGATTCTCTCATCCATGTACCGTGCCATAATATCCAGTACATACGGCAGCTGCTGTTCTTTAAAATCCCGGATATCCTTTGCGCGCTTTGCAATATTTCCCAGGATCAGGCGGCACAGCGTATAAGCGCCGCCGCCGTAAAGCAGGCCGTTATAGCAGCTTGCGATCACATAGCCTTCACCCAATTCACCCTTAAACATCTTATGGTTTGCGAAGCTGGGCTTTGCACTGTGCAGTGCGCACCGGATGGCCTCCAGGGCAAAGTCATCTTCTGTAACGCCTTCCTCATATTTCATGGTAATGTTGGGAACCGCATGTTCAAGCTCCGCTTCCACTTCTAACAGCAGGCGGCCTGCCTTGGTCGCCCTGGGACCGATATTTGCATGAGAGAAGGAGTCCAGTACCGTGCGGTCAATGTGCGTCATGAACATCCCTAAAAGCTTTTTCGCCTGAGCCTCGTCCACTGTATCAATAAAAGGCTCCAGCAGTTCATCTAACTGTCCCACATAAACCGGATAGTTGGTAACGCTGGGAACATGCTTATAAAAGATCAGCAGATTATTAATAGCCTCATACAGATCTGTCGGCGGTTTAAGCTGGAGAAATTCACTGCCCTCTTTCATAAATTTTGCATAATCCGGGATAATGTACCGGGGACGCATGGGCGCATGGCCTTCTGCCAAATCACAGATGCACTTACGGTCTGCAGGAACATTTAAAAGTTCATCCAGCCCTTCGGGGAGGTCCAAAACCTCCATCAGGGAATCCGCCTGGCAGGCCAGGTTCGTAAGCTTCTGCTCATGGGTCAGCACAGGGCTTTTTATAATGCTCAGGATATTCTCCCTTGTTTCATTTACACGCTCCATTGAAATGTCACGCATATATGGTTCCTCCTTCTATCATTGTTCAATCTTAGTCTAACTGATATACATCGCCGTATGCAGCCTCAAACTCTTCCTTGCTGGCAGGAACAGTCACTTCGCCTGCAAGGATCTTAGCCTTAACATCCTCTACTGCCTTCTTTACATCCTCAGGAAGAAGATCCTGGGAAGGAGCAATATCTACGCCGCCTGCTGCCAGGTCATACGTATGAAGGCCGCCCTCTAAGGTACCGTTAAGCAGAGACTCTACACTGTCATAAACAGCGGTATCTACACGCTTCATAGCGGAAGTAATTACGGTTCCAGGTGCGTCATTGTACTGGTCTCTGTCCACGCCGATAGCATATACGCCTGCTTCCTGGCATGCCTCGATTACGCCAAGTCCGGTTGCGCCTGCTGCATGGAAAACAATATCAGCGCCATTGGTGATCGCGGTACCTGCGTTTGTTTTTCCGGTTGCCGGATCTGCAAAGGAGTTTGCGTTAAACTGCTGGATCGTAATATCCGGATTTGCATCAATAGCACCTGCACAATAGCCGTATCCGAACAGGTTCATGGTTTCATTTGTCATACCGATCACTACGCCGATATTGTCAGTCTCTGTCATAAGACCGGCAACGTATCCTACCAGATAGGAAGCCTGCTCCTGGCGGAACATCAGACAAGTAACATTGGGCAGGTCAATGGTAGCGTCATCAATAATAGCAAACTTACACTCAGGATTTGCTTCCGCAGCCTGCTTGGTAGCGTCTGCCAGCATATAGCCTACGCTGATGATCAGGTCGTACTCTTCATCAATAAACGTCTCAATGTTTGGAACGTAGTCTGCATCAGTAGAGGACTCAAGATAATTTACCTCAACGCCAAAATCCTCTGCCGCCTTCTGAAGACCCTCCCAGGAAGACTGGTTGAAGGAACCGTCATTTACACCGCCTACGTCTGTTACAAGACCGATCTTGTATTCGGATCCGTCTTTTTTCTCACCTGCTGCCTCTGTTTCAGCTTCTTCTTTTTTTGCTGAAGTATCAGCGGCTGCGGAAGACTCTGCCTTTGTCTCAGAAGTGCCGCCTGAACCTCCACAGGCAGTCAGAGATACTGCCATGGCTGCTGCCAACATAAGTGCTGCTGTTTTCTTTTTCATAATGATTCTCTCCTTTTAAAGTATATAATGAAGCCCTGCTTTTAAGCAAAGCCCATGTGAAGCTGGAAAAATCCCCTGCTTATGAAACAGGGATTTTTCCAGCCTGCTGCCTTTTATAAAACTGCCTATTTCTGTTCCTGGCGGATCAGTTCCCGGATGGCCCCTATGGCGGTGCGGATTGCCATATCCGTATCATGGACCACCGGATTTTCCAGGCCCAGCTTTTCCCGCTCCTGATTTGCAACAACCAGGAATACGGAACCGGCCCGTACATGAAGCGCTCCGGCCACGATAAATAATGCGGCTGATTCCATTTCGGATGCCAGACAGCCCATCCGTTTCCAGGCTTCCCATTTGTTCAAAAGCTCATAGCTTACAGGCATGCGCTCCGGGGAGTGCTGGCCGTAAAAAGCATCCTTGCACTGAACTACGCCTGTATGGAAAGCAAGGCCCAGTTCCTTTGCAGAAGCTGTCAGCGCATTTGTCACTATAAGGTCAGCAACTGCCGGATATTCAATCGGAGCATACTCTCTGCTGGTTCCTTCCATACGGATGGCCCCGGTGGCAATTACGGCATCACCGCTTTTTACCTCCGGCTGCATCCCTCCGCAGGTGCCTACACGGATAAAGGTATCTGCTCCGCAGTTTACCAATGGAAGCAGAGGGGCCGCCGATACCCGTAGAAGTAACGCTTACCTTTACTCCATCTAACGTACCAGTATAGGTCACATACTCCCGGTTGTCAGCCACTAATACCGGATCATCAAAATACTTCGCGATCTTTTCACAGCGTTTTGGATCTCCCGGCAGTATCACATACCGTCCGACCTCTCCTTTTCCCACCTGAATGTGATATTGTTTGTTAGGATCTTCTGAATACTTCACGTTCTGTTCCTCCCTGTACGTTTTTTAATTATTATAAACCAGCCGCGGCTGATTCCTAACTGTCAATTTCACTCATCTTTGCATCCGCCAGAGCTTTTAAGCGCTGGTACTGGCTGCTGTCCATAGTGATATTCCATCCTTTTTTTGTAATATATCCTTCTGATACCAGACTCTTGATCGCTCTGGTGATCGTCCGTTCTGAAAGGCCTGTCATCTCAGAAAAATCCTTTCGGCTGATATAGGCGCTGTATGTTCCATTTTCCTCATAGGATTTATATAATTTGATCAATACCTGATAAACCCGCTGATTTCCGGACAACAGCACATACAGCCGTTCTTTTCTTGCCTGCTCCAGAAGATAATTGACAATTTCCTTTGTTTCCATCTGAAATGCATTGCTGTCGCTTTTCAGCCATCGCTCATACTGGTCTCTTCCAATCCGCAGGAAAATACTTTTTTCCACTGCTGCAAGAGAGGTCTTATACCGCTCCATTCCGCCTAAAATTTCCATCACCCCAAAAAGTTCAATAGGATAAAACTGAAAGAAACCATATACGGCCTCCTGTACCCGGTAGTCAACCGCAGACACCTGTCCCTGTAACAGCACATAAACGCGTTCTGCCGGCTCTCCCTCATGGATAAAAACAGTCCCTGCCGGAACCTCGATCACCTGAAACTGTTCCAGCAGCCAACGGGGAGCGCCTGCAAAATACTGTTTCAGATAATCCACCTTTTCCGGATTCAGCTTTTCAATCTGCTTCTGAGTTTCTATATTCAGTTTCTTAATCTGCTTTTGTGTTTCCTTCATAAAGGATTCCCTTTTGTATATTTCTTCCATTTAACTTGTTTTCATCATATCACATTTTCACAAAGAACAAAAGGACATATGTCACTTTTCAAAAAGGAAAAAGAGTTTTTTTGATGTTTGGCACAAAAAACCACCATATTTTTTTGCGTATATGGTGGTTTTTACCTATAGCTATATAAAATTACTGTTTCTGCTTACTTTTCAGATTCTTCACTTCTTTTATATACCTCTTCCAGAGGAATCTTTGCGCCATTCTGCGTTATGGCGCTTACAAGGAAGATTGCTATAAAAGCCAGGGGCACGGAGATGATCGCACTCTGGACGCCGCCCGGAGAACGTAAGACCACATCCCAGATGATCGTCGTCACCGCTCCGGTGATGATGCCTGCCAGACCGCCTGCCTTGGTTGCTTTTTTATAAAACAGCGCACAGATCAGGGCCGGTGTAATGGTTGCTCCATACATGGTATAGGCATACATCTGAACGGAAAGGATATCCGGGAAATAAAAGCCCAGAACAAACGCCAGAAAAGCCACAAGGACAATGGAAATACGAAGCATATTCAGTTTCTGCTTATCATCCGCATCCTTTTTGATCAGGCGCACCCATACGTCATAAGTCAGGTTGGAAGCCGTCGACAGAAGATAGGAGTCACCCGTAGTAATAACAAAACTCATGCAGGCAGCCATTACGATACCGCCTAAAACCGTAGGAAGCTTCTGTGCTGCCAGCTGGAATAAAATGGTATCTGCAGAATCGTTGGTTGGATACAGAGGAATGGCACAGGTTACAAGACCGATAATCAGGGCACATACAACAACCTCTGCAATTACAAGGCCCACATTGGATTTGCGGGCGGTGCGGCTGTCTTTTGCGGAACTGAACCGCTGGATCATGTTCTGATCACCCAGCACCAAAAACAGCGTTGGCAGCACATAGCCCAGCACCTGAGCAATATTCATAGTTCCAAAGATGGAATTTTTCTCTGCGGGAACCTGAGCCAGTACGCCGCCAAAGCCACCGAAATCTCCGCTCAGATATAAAATACCGAACATGAAGCCAAACACCATCATAAAAGCAGATAAAGCATCCGTATATGCCACGCTGACCATACCGCCGATCAGAGCCAGAAGCGCCATAAATATCACGCAGATCACAGTGGAGGTGATAAAATCAATGCCACTGGTAATCATAAAAATATTGCCGGCTGCCTTAAACTGGGAAGCTGTGGTTCCGATATACGCCAGAATAATGCAGATTGCAGCCAGATTTCTGGCAGCTGCTCCGTAGCGCAGCTCAAACAGCTCCGGAATAGTATATGTGGTACTTTTGCGGACTGCTCCTGAAATAAAATAAAGAACGATCATTCCGATCGGAGCTCCTGCAAACAGCAGGATACCAAACAGAGGTCCGTTTTTATAAACCAGGCCTGCGGAACCCGAAATACCGCCGCCGCCGCACCATGTAGCAAGCAGCGTTCCCACTAATACGATCATGGGAAGGCGTCTTCCCGCTACCGCAAAGTCATCTGAGCTTTTTACCATTTTTCTTTTTAAATAAAGACTCACTCCCACCATCAGGAGCAGATAGCCCACTACGAATAAAAACCGTACATCCATATCATTTTCCTCTCTTTTATCATACCTGTTCCATCTGCATTTTTATCCGAACATTATTCCTTATGGGCTGCATAAAGCTTCAGCAGCCGGATCAGGATCTCCACATTTTTCGCCATAGCCTGGATGGAAACAAACTCAAATCTGCCATGAGCATTTTCATAACCTGCTGTAATGTTGGGGCATGGAAGACCCATCTGGGAAATCCAGGAACCGTCTGTGCCGCCTCTCATTGCGATCTCAAAGGGCTCCACTCCGCATTCTTTCATAGCCTGCTTGCAGTAGTCGATCATAAACGGAACCTTTTTGATGACTTCCCGCATGCTGTAATAAATGCTGTCCCATTTAAGCTCCACGGTTCCCTCACCATAGCGCCGGTTCAGCTCCTCTATGCAGGATATAACATAGGCTTTTCTCTCCTCGTACCGATCCAGCTCATGATCCCGAACCAGACAGCGGATATAGGTCTTTTCAACAGTTCCTTCAAAAACAAAGGGATGAAAATACCCTTCCCTTCCTTCTGTAAACTGAGGCCGTTCCAGAGCCGGGAGCATAGCCATAAATTCTCCACCGATCTCCACTGCATTTTTCATAATGCCCTTGGCTGTTCCCGGATGAACACTCAGGCCATGGATAGTCAACTGAGCTTCCGCACCGTTGAAGGTTTCATACACCAGACCGCCCAGGGCGTCTCCGTCCATGGTATATGCAAGATCTGCCCCAAAACGCTCTACGCTGAAATTTTCCGTGCTGCGCGCGATCTCCTCATCCGGAGTAAAGCACAGCTTGATCGGACCGTGAGGAATTTCAGGATGGCGGCAGAAAAACTCTGCCATTGTCATAATCGATGCTACCGCAGCCTTATCATCTCCTCCTAAGAGCGTGGTTCCATCTGTAAAAACAAGATCTTCTCCCACATATTTTCTAAGTGTAGGATAGTCATCTTCCCTCATAAGGATATTCTGTTCTTTATTTAACATCACATCCCCACCTGGATACTTTTCAAAAACCCATGGCTTTACATCTGTGCCGTCTGCATCCGGAGAAGTATCCATGTGGGCTACAAAGCCAATAGACAAGCCTGTTCCATCCGGCATCGTAGACGGGATGGACGCATAAACCAGACCTTCTTCTGTCAGCTCTGCATCCGTTACTCCCAATGTAATCAGCTCATCTCTAAGCATCCGCCCCAGATTTTTCTGCTTCATCGTGCTGGGAGCTGTAGAGGAACCAGCCTGAGACTGGGTATCAACCTTTACATAGCGGATAAAACGTTCCTTCACCTGTTCATAAAATTCAGACATATATGAAATTCCCCTCCTTATTTTCATGTATAAGCATAATATTAAAGCTGATTCCTGTATTTGTCAATCAATTATTTATAACGTTAAAGGTTTAAATCAAATGAGAGGACGTGGATAACCACCAGATGCGCATCGAAAAAAGAGGCCACCAGACAGCGATCCGTCTGGTGGTCTACATCATGAATGCGTCTGTTTATTTTTCTTCTGTAAGACCTGCCATCATAGGACCTAACGTTTCTCTGGAAGCATCCTTCTGATCCACGATTCCCATGATCCTGCCTTCAAACATAACCATAATACGATCCGAAAGCTCAATCAGCTCATCCAGTTCCGTAGAAACCATAAGCACCGCTGTGCCTCGGTCTCTCTGTTCCATGATTTTAGACTGGATATACTTGGTTGCGCCAATATCCAGACCTCTGGAGGGGTGGACTGCCACAAGAAGCTTGGGCGTACGGTCTAACTCACGTCCTACCACAAATTTCTGCTGGTTTCCGCCAGAAAGATTAATCGCCTGCTCCTTGATCGTAGGTGTCTTTACCTTAAAAAGCTGACAGATCTTCTTACTGTGATCTGCGATCCATTTCCAGTTCAGGAATTTATGCAGAGAAAACAGCTTCTGATCATAGCTTACCAGGATCAGGTTTTCCTCTATGGACATAGCCCCTACCATACCGTATTTATGGCGGTCCTCCGGGATATGGGCCACATCCAGATTTAATATCTGCTTTGGTGTATAGTTAGTCGTATCAGTATCACAGATCATAATCTTTCCCTCGGAAGGTTTTCTGAGTCCTGTAATACACTGGATCAGTTCTGACTGTCCGTTTCCGTCTACACCGCAGACGCCTAAAATCTCACCGCCCTGAAGTTCAAAGCTTACATCCTTTACCGCTGGAAGCCCCCTGTCATTTAAACAGGTCAGATGCTCTACTCGAAGGCGTTCTCCCGTATATTCCGGCGGTTTGCGCTCCGTTTTTAACTCTACCTGGTGGCCTACCATGAGATTTGCCAGTTCCTGTCGGTTATGTACTTCAGAGATCTCCACCGTAGCTGCCAGCTTGCCCTGGCGCAGAACCGTACAGCGGTCGCAGATTTTCATGATCTCATTCAGCTTATGGCTGATAAAGATAACGGTGTGGCCTTCACTTGTAAGCTTATTCATCATGTCAAACAGACCATCTACCTCGTCCGGCGTGAGAACAGCTGTAGGCTCGTCCAGGATCAGAAGCTTTGCATCGCGGTAAAGAGCCTTTAAAATCTCCAGTCGCTGCTGCTGGCCGACAGAAAGCTGCTCGACTCTCACCCAGGGATCGATTTCCATGTTATAGCGTTTTCCAAGCTCTGTAAAGCGTTCTGCCGCCGCTTTTAAATCCAGGACCTGTTTATTTTCCTTTAGGCCAAGAACCACATTTTCGATTACGGTCAGGGCCGGAATCAGCATAAAATGCTGATGCACCATTCCAATTCCCAGAGCAATGGCCTGTTTTGGATCATTGATCACAACCTTCTGCCCGTTAAACCAGATTTCGCCCTCATAGCTGTCGTACATACCGTACAGACAGTTCATAAGGGTTGATTTTCCGGCTCCGTTTTCACCCAAAAGAGCATGGACCTCGCCTTTTTTTACACTCAGATTCACATCTTCATTGGCAACTACCGAAGCAAAGCGCTTGGTAATGTGCTTCATTTCCAAAATATACTCTGACATCCTGTTTTCCCCCCTATTCCTTTCTGTAAGCAACACCGCTGCAGGCCGGTTTATTGCTGCGCTTTGCAAACATACACAGTGCTACTATGGTGATGAAATAAGGAAGCATATTTAAGAACTGGTAATAGCTTCCGATGCCGGTTGTCAGCAGACGGTATTTTAACGCATCTGCCGCGCCAAACAGCAGCGCAGCCCAAAGTACCGTCTTGGGGGAATAATTTCCGAATACGCACACAGCCAGGGCCATAAAGCCTTTGCCAGAAACCATGCCCTCTGTAAAGGAAGAAAGCTGCCCCATGGAAACAAAAGAGCCTGCAAAGCCTGCCATCATGCCGGAAAACAGAACGGCTCCATAGCGAATGCGGAATACATTGATACCCACCGTATCACAGGCCTTGGGATACTCTCCCACTGCTCTTACCTTAAGGCCGATATTGGTGCGCTGAAGGACAAACCAGCATACCGGTACGCTTAAAAAAGCCAGATAAACGGGAAATGACCAGTTAAACAGCACTTCTCCCAAAATAGGAATCTTTGACAATCCGGGAATAGGAATCGCTTCATAGCCAGCTACCTTCTCACCATTTAACAGAAGCCTGTTTAATGTGATGGTAAAGCCGCCTGCAAAAATATTAAAGGCAGTTCCTACTACGATCTGATTGGAACGCAGGGTAATGGTAAAAAAAGCAAAGATCAGAGCCATAGCAAAGCCGCCTGCAATTGCTAAAAGAGCTCCCATGGCAGAGGAACCCGTAAGAGCCGCGCCAAGACAGCCCAAAAGAGCTCCTACCAGCATAATACCCTCTGTTCCGATATTTACGATACCGGCCCGCTCGCTGAAAACCAGTCCAAGAGCAGCCAGAAGAAGCGGTGTGGCAGTTCTTATATCCGCTGTCAGAAAGTTAGTAATAAAATCAGCCATGGTTTTCACCTCCTGTTACCCCGTGGGCTTTTTCTTTCTGTAACTTCCTGCCAAACCAGATAAACAGTTCCCGGCTGACAGCAAAGATAATGATCATACCCTGGATCATATAAATAGAAGCAGAAGGAACCTTTGCAAGCAGCTGCATCTTCACACCTCCTGCATTGAGGGCTCCGAACAGAATACCCGATACGATGATCCCCACCGGGCTGCAGCCGCCAAGAAGGGCCACTGCAACACCGCTGAAGCCAAAGTTATTGGAAAAGCCCTCTGTAAGGAAGTACTGCAGGCCGATAATATTGATAATACCGCCAAGACCCGCAAAGCCACCTGCCAAAAACATGGACAAGATAGAGTTGACGGGGATATTCATACCGGAATACCGGCCTGCGTTGGGATTCATGCCAATCACACGCATCTCATAGCCTCTGGTCGTCTTCCACATGAATACATAGTAAATGAGCACTGCGATCAAAGCAAAGATGATACCCAGATGAAGCCTGGTCTGAGGAAGAATGATCGGAAGCTTCACTGCATCTACAACGGAAGGCATACGGGGCGCAGCTCCCGGAGTTGCATCACGGAAAGGCGGATTTGTCACGCAGAAACTTACAAACTCCAGAGCAATATAATTGAGCATGATCGTGGTGATCAGCTCACTGGCTCCAAATTTCATCTTTAAAACCGCAACGATCAATCCCCACAAAGCACCGCCGATAAAGCCGCACAGAAGAACGAACAAGATATGGATCACTGGCGGAAGTCCATGGATATGGGAGCCGGCCAGAGAACCCAGAATCGCTCCGATATAAAGCTGCCCCTCCGCGCCCAGGTTTACCATACCGCAGCGCAGGGCAATAGCATAGCTGAGAGCAGTGAAAATAAGAGGGGTTGTCTGGATCAGGGTTTCTGCAATGGAGTTTTTGCTTCCAAATGCCCCCTTTAACAAGCTGGAATACGCTTTTCCTGCATCATAGCCCATAGCTGACAGTATGACCGCTCCCAGCACCAGCGCAACGACAATTGAGGCAAGCGGAAAGGTTAATTCCTTTAATTTTTTCACAATTTCTTTCTGCATATCTTTTTCCATCCTTTTGTTCAGGCACTTTTGACAAAAGGAGCTGCCAGAAACATTCCTGACAGCTCCAATTCAATGACCATGGTTCAATTACTGAAGAGAAATCTCAACCTCTCCCTTTGCCATCTTGTCAATGGTTTCCTGAAGCCTTGTCTTTGCTTCATCGTTTACATCACCGAACCACTCGGTTGCATAAACAACACCCTTGTTTGCTCCATAAGTTTCTACCTCGGTTGGATTTAACTCACCCTTTGCATATGCGTCAAAGGTAGACTTAATTGCAATGGCAACATCCTTTACAATGATAATTTTAGTAGCAGTAGGAGCAGATGATTCCTGTCCAAGGCCGCAGCCAACCGCCATAACGCCTTTCTCCTCTCCTGCTTCCATGATGCCTACGCTGGCGTCATTTGCCATAGGAGAAATAACATCGGCTCCGCCCTCGATGATTGAGATGGCAGTTTCCTTTGCCTGGTTTACATCTGTAAAGCTTCCCGTGTTGATGCGGGTTGCTTCTACATTCAAGCCGTAGGTGGAATTGACATAGTCAACACCCTGCTGGAAACCGGAGGATCCCAGCTTAATGGGATTGATCTCCTGTCCGCCTACAAAGCCAACCTTTCCAGTCTCAGACAGGAGAGCTGCTGCAACACCCTGCAAAAAGCCCTGCTCCTCATCTGCGATGCGGACAGAAATAAAGTTGCCGTCTACGATGGTTCCGTTGATCTGCACAAAGGTTGTATCCGGGAAGTCCTTTGCAACAGGAGTACAGTAATCCTGATAGGAATTGGTGGTCAGATAAACCAGATTAAAGCCCTCGGAAGCGTATGTACGGGCTGCCTCAGCAGCATCTGTATCGCTGATGTTTTCCATATAAGCAATCTCTGCACCGGCTTCTTCAATGGATTTTAAGCCATTGTACTGGGTTTCATTCCAGTTTCCGTCATTGATCGCTCCTCCAAAGATAGCTGCAACCTTTAAGCCGGAAGTTTCCTTCGCCTCCCCGCCCTCAGCGGCCTTGCCGCCCTCTTCCTTCGCTGCCTCGGTAGATGCCGGAGCTGCTGCAGACTCCTCTGTTTTGCTGCCGCAAGCGGTCAGTGCTGTCATTGACATAGCTGCCGCAAGCATCAGTGCTGTTAATTTTTTCATAAATCTGTCCTCCTTTTTGTTTTTCCCCTCCTTTTTCGCAAGAAATGGGGATTTGAGAAACATCAATTACTTAACACCTCTATTATGGAAAATCTGGATAAAATTGTCAATATATTAACTCTTTTTTTATAAAAAAGAACGAAAAACACGAAAAATAAAGGAAATAAAGCGAAATGCAGAAATTAAAAAAGATCTCCAGAATTGCTTCCGAAGATCTTTTTATTTTTAATTGAGTAAGGAGAAATTAGTCCTCTACGCTTACGATCTCGCGCTTATTATAGCTTCCGCAAGCTTTACATACTCTATGAGGCATCATCAGGGCTCCGCACTTGCTGCACTTAACCAGATTTGGTGCGCTCATCTTCCAGTTTGCTCTACGGCTGTCTCTTCTTGCTTTAGAAGATTTATTCTTTGGACAAATAGACATGGTTTACACCTCCTTCAACTGTTTAAAAATATCCTGGATAACTGACATTCTTGGGTCCAGTGACCTGTTGTCGCAGTCACAAGTCCCTCGGTTGAGATTTGTGCCACATCTATTGCAAATCCCCTTACAGTTATCACTGCAGAGAACTCTCATAGGCAGGTTCAGGGTTAACTCATTACCAACCAGCTGGTCGACATCCAGATTATAACCTTTGATATAGAACTGCTCATCCAGATCTGCAATCCGGTCTTCACCGGTCTGCTTCATATCAACTTCCTGATCGATCACAAGATTAAAGGAAACCCTTACAGGTTCAAGGCATCTGGCGCAGACCATCGACAGCGTGAGCGCTGCCTCTCCGATCACGGTAAACACCTTATTACCCTCATTTGTAACAGTCAGCGTTACGGGTTCCTTTTCCACAATCTCATAGTCTCCGTCAGCAGCGTGAAATGAAGTCATCTCCAATGGGACTGTGTAAGTTCTGGACTTTCCCTCAACGGGAAACAGTTCTGATAAGTTGATCAGCATATCATACTCCTTGATATGCACCTTTGTTATTATACATAGGTGCATGGGGTTTGTCAACAAAATTTTGCCATATTTTTACCGAACTCTTTTTTACAGGCAAAAACCGCTGTCAAGCAGCTTTACTTTACAAGGCGAAGGGTCTCTCTTGCGATTGCCAGCTCCTCATTGGTTGGGATCAGCATTACCTTAACCTTAGAATCAGGAGCAGAAATAACGGTGCGCTTTCCTCTTACATCATTAGCAGCATCGTCGATCTTTACGCCCAGATAGCCCAGGTACTCGCAGACTTTCTTTCTGGTTGCCTTGTCATTCTCACCTACGCCGGCTGTAAAGGCAATGGCATCCACACCGTTCATGGCTGCTGCATAGCTACCGATATACTTTGCCACCTTATAAGCAAAAATCTCCCGGGCCAGGGACGCTTTTTCATTGTATTTAATCCCTGCGTCCTTCAGTTCTCTGAAATCACTGGACAAATTTTTAGAAATACCCAGGACTCCTGATTCCTGATTCAGAACCGTCATAATCTGATGAATGTCCAGATTTTCTTTTGCTGCCAGGAATTCCAGCGCTCCCGGATCCACATCCCCGCACCTGGTACCCATCACCAGACCCTCCAGGGGAGTAAAGCCCATAGAGTTGTCAATCACCTTTCCGTACTTCACCGCGCAGATGCTGGAGCCATTTCCCAGATGACACACTATCGTCTTCACTCTCCGGATATCCTGCCCCATAAATTCTGCCGCCCGGGCAGAAACATACTTGTGGCTG
>ENA-OPRW01001171-OPRW01001171.1-human-gut-metagenome-genome-assembly--contig:-NODE-1171-length-19865-cov-3.118879_pt1 | contig 19865 bp, 16 predicted proteins | sample MGYA00241898_ERZ501890 | MGnify/ENA primary metagenome ERZ501890 (study PRJEB25962, sample SAMEA2042216) | human gut metagenome | biome: human gut; feature: human-associated habitat; material: faeces... | reverse complement strand
CCGGATCGATGTCTCCGCTATAGTAGATATCCGCTCCACTATTCAGCAGAAAGGGAATCAGTTTCACAGCGGCGCTCCGCAGCTGGCCGGAAGTACATAGTAACGTCACATTCCTTTGTTCCAGATGTTTCAACAGGTAGCTGAACACCATCTCATTTTCTACAATATAGACCCTATCTCCTGTCGGTTGTACCGCTGTCAGCTCCTGCAGATTTTCCATGGTGACCGCACAGGGCTCCTGTCGTCTACAAAAAGCGTCGTATGCCGGGTGCCAGTCACCGTCAACCTGTAATCGCAATCCATAGATATGCACGATAGAGGAAATATTATCCGGTACGATTCCGTTGGACAACAGTAATTCTCTCCACTGATGGGCATTTGCCGGATAATCTTCTTCCGTGGCATAACACATCCCGTGAACCAATAATTGTCCTCCGGTTGTTCCCTGATCAAAGTAATGGGGATTTCCAGATACTTCCGCGGAAAATACCGCCAGGGGATATTCCTCTTCCGTCTCTCGAATATCTTCCAGCAAAAGGATCGCCTTTCCCACAGTTTTCAACAGTTTTTCTGTCTTTTCTCTGTCCCTTCCATATTCTCTAATTACTGTCTGATAGCCATACTTTTTTTGAGAAAACATATCCTGTAGCCAGGAGACCGCAATGGAATCCGGACCTTTACACTCTGTCAGATAGCTCTCTACAGTTTCAAAAAAATCTGCCTTTCCCCGCTCTGCCTCCTTCTGTCTCTCCTGCGTGGTCAGCGTTTTTCTGCCGAAATATGCTTCCAGTACTTGTTCAAAATCCACAGGAGCAAATTTTGTGTATTGCAATCCCTTTTCAAATTCCGCAAAAGGAAAACGTATGGTATTTTCATAAAATGTCTTTCCAAGTATCCCACCGATGGCTCTCCGCTCTTCTTCGGAAGTATTTTTCAGTGTAATGATCCCTGTTACTTTTCCGTAAGTTTTCCATTTCTTTTCAAATTCCGAAAAGCATCTCCGGTACGCAGAATTTCCTCTAAAATATTCCGCACATGCTTCATTATTGTTCATCTAAAATCCTCTCATGTCCGTTCCACGTATACCGGATCACCGATACCACCTGGGAGTTCTCCGGACGATGCAGTTCCGCAATCCGAAGGCCTTTGACCGTCTCAAAGCATCCCCACAGCGCCTGGGAATTCATGATATAGTCGAAATCCAGCTTATGAACCAGTTCAAACATACTTTTGATATTCTTGTCGTCGACACCGGCAAATGCCTCATCCAGTGCAATAATTCTGGGATGATCTTTATTGTCTGCCTTTTTATACTGTGCATTTACCGCTCCGAACAACGGCACATACATGGCCATTGCTTTTTCGCCTCCGCTGAAACGGTTAAATGCGGCATTTGTCAGTGGCTTTTTCGTCTCTTCGCCGCGCCGGAAAAACATCTGGAATTCAAACCATTTCCGATAGTCCAGAACCTCCCGCATCGTCGCATGGAAGGACTGCACTGCTCCTGTATCTCCCGCAAGCTTCCTTGCTTCCTCAATCTTGGAACGGAAATGCAGCGAAATTTTGTCTATTTCTTCCGGACGCATGATTTCGGCGTCTTTTTGCAGTAATTCTACCAAAGCCCTGGTGTCCAGCTGTTCTTCTTTTTCTGCCCGTTTATTTTTCCACCGCAGGCTCAGTTTCAATCCGCTGGAAGTCTGCATGGATTCCATCAGTCCGTTCATTTTCTCTACCCAGCGTTTGCTTGCCTGAATTCGGGCACGTATTTTTTTACTGATGGTATTCGCCAGAATATCCTCAAACAGTTCCCGGTCTCTTTCGCTTAAAACCTTGGCCAGCCCATCCGCATCTTCACAGAGTTTTTGCAGCAACTCCTTAAATTTTACTGCGGTTCCCCTGTATTTCGCTGAAATATCAATTCTCTTTGCGCTCATATCCAGGAAGGAATTTTCATCATTCAGGTCTTCAAAAAGAGAGGACAGTGTAATCTGATAATCCAGAAGAAATCCACGGTTCTGATGATAAACCTCCTGCAGACTGCCAAAAACATCCTCCTGCTTTTTATTTCCGCAGCTTCCTGAAAGCTGTCCGCAGACTGCCTTTGCCAATCCGTCCATATCGTCGGTTTCCTCAATTACATCTTCCGTATATCCCAAACCATATTCCAGCTTAAACACGGTTCCGTATGTTTCTTTTTTATCTGAAAGCTGTTCTTTTTTCGTTTCATTTTCCCGTATTTTATCCTGCAGTACAGCTGCTTCATTTTCCAATCGATTCTGCCTTCCTACACAGCTTTCTCTCTCACCTGGCAGAAGAATAAGCCTCTGCATACAGTAATCCAGACGTTCTCTGATTTGTTCGTAATCGGTAAGCTCCAGCTGTTTTCGTACAGAAACCAGAAATTCTTCCAGTTCCCTGACCTTTATTGAAATTCTACTCAAATCATAGCGGATATCATCCAGATCCTGCTCTATATCATTCCTGTATTCCTGCTGGCTTTTCACATACAGGACTCCATTTTGATAGTTGCCATAAGACACCTGAAGCCCGGCAAGCAGATCTTTATATTTATGCAGCGATTCCAAAACGGAAACAAACAGATCCAGACGGGGAGAAAGGTAACATTTTGCACACAGCTCCCTTACTTTGATACGAATTTCATCCAGTTTTTTCCGTTCTGTTTCTGTGAGCGCCTGCTGCTCTCCTAGCCGCCTGACCGCGAGTTCCAGGCGGTATTCCCAGCCTGCAAGCTCTTTTGCCGCTGTTTTTAAATCTTCATCTTTCGGAAATTTCTCCCATTCTCTCCAAAGCAGCTCCAAACGCAGGCCGTTCTTCTCCAATGCAGCCTTTATTGTTTCCACCTGCTGCATTTTATTATGACAGAGCGTCTCCAGTTCTTCTATTTTTTCCTTCCTGTATTGTTCTCTGGCTCTGATACCGATAAATCTGGCGTGGTATTCTCCGGTAACCGTTCCTTCCAGGACTCCCAGACGATAATTTCCCCGTTCATCAATCCAGGTTCTTCCCTGATCGTTGCTTCTGCCAAATCCAATGGAAGATAAAATTCCTGAAATCTTCTGATAAAACAGGATATCATTCTCTCCGTTATCTACATCCAGCACCTTTGTCAAATTTTCCCGTACATGAGAAACATCGCCAAAAATATACCGGTCGCATACGCCGCAGTCCAGTTCTAACACTTTGTCTCTGTATTCTTCCGAAATGATCAATGCATCCAGTATTCCCATCTGCTGAAGAGCCTCTTCCAGGCGGTCTGCCTGCTGTGATTCCATCCCTGTTCCAAACTCTATGGTCTTATAAAACTGCTGATAGGGAATCCCTTTTTCTTTTAAAAGACTGCGGTTTTTCTGTACGCATTCCGGCTGCTCCGGTTCCGGCTCTTTCTGCGTCTTCCACTCGGTCAGCTCCTCCTCTAATCGCTGTAATTCACCGCTCTCATTTTCCATCTCCTGCTCCAGCAGCATTCGTTCTCTGGTAAATTCGCTTTCCTTTTCATATAATGTTTGTTTCGCCAGCTCCCGTATTTCAGAATAATCGCTCCCCTGTTCATACCCCTGAATTTTTCTGGAAATCTCCTGCATCACATCCGGCGTAAGAGAAAGCTCTTCATTGCTGAGTTCCCAGAGATATACCTGTTCTGTCAGCTCTGCCTTTGTTTCCTGCAAAAGACGTTCATATTGCTGCACCTCCCTCTCTGCCCCATTTCGTTCTGCCTGACACAAATCCAGTTCCTTTAAGTAACGATCATATTTTTCCTGGCAGTTTTTTTCCTCCGTCAATCCCTCTTTTCCCCGTTCCGCCTGCTCCGTATACCTTTTCAAAAGCTGTACATGGGACTCAAACGAATAATCCGGATTTTTATCTTCCAGAAGTTCTTTTTTCAAAAAGGAAAACTCATCAAACGGTACGTCTTCCAGCTCATCCTCCATTTCCTCAATGCAGGTTTCTATCTCTCCCCAGATGCGTTCATTTTCTTCCTCTCTCCGTTTCAGCCGTCTCTCCGTTTCCTGCAGCTTATCCTTTTTCTCCTGCTCCTGTCTCTCTTTTACACACTTTTCCTCTGCCTTTTCCCGCAGTTCTCCCGTTAATTTCAGTTCCTGTTCCTTTAACTTTGCCGCATCGCTTTTTGTGAGGGATTCTTTTTCCTTCTTTAAAACTTCTTCCTCCCGCGCAAGCTCCTGATACCGCTGTTTTTCTTTTTCCAGCATCACTGTTTTTTCATTCAGTTCTTCCAGCTGTCTTTTCCCCATACATTCACAGTCTTCATAGGCGTTTCCAGCTTCTGCAAACATACGGGCTTTATTATAAAGTACGATCCGGTTATACTGGTCGTAGATTTTTTCAATCTGTCTGGCCCCCCGGATGCTCTCATTTAAGCTGTCCAGATTTGTTTTCAAATTATCCATATTTTCAATCGCCTCAGACATGGGCCGCAAGTCATCTTCCGATAAGGTCTGCAGCGAACTGCTCAGAATTTCATTAATAACGGTAGGCTTGAAATCTTTAGAAAGCTTTGGCGTACGAAGCTGGATCAAAAGCTCCAGCAGTTCCTTATACTCTTCCTGGGTTTCAAATCCAAACAGAAGGCGATTCACACAGGCTGCATATTCGCTTTGAGTCTCCATCACCTTCCCGCCATCGCCAATCCTGTTTTTTAGCTCAATTTTAGAACAGGTGATTTTATTTTCCAGATCTTTATACAAAAAGATATCATATCCCACCCGTCTGTTATCCGTAATACAAAAATACCAGGATTCCAGCTTTTTATTCTTTCTTGCACGGATTCCCAGCCCCAAAGTCAGATATTCTTCACTTCCCAGACGCTTAAATTCCATATAAAGATATCCGGTTCTCTCATCCCGGTCATCGTTTTCCTCCAAAAGATAATTCTCCATTTTCCTTGCACGGGAACCAAATGGGTCCAGCCTCTCCGGACGCATATTTCCATCCAGTAAAAGAGGAATAAAGCTCTGCATGGTAACTGATTTTCCCGAACCATTTGAACCTCTTAAAAGCATACGGCCTTCCGAACATTCAAACGTTTCCTCATCATAGTACCAAAAATCCACCAGTCCTGCCCTGTTTATCTGCCACTTTCCACTATTCATCGCCTTTGTCCTCTTTTCCAAAATCTTCCGGATATTTTCCCATGATTTTACCTGCTGCTGATCGGATGTATATATCACCATATGCCTGCTCTATCATCATCAGATTTTCCATATAATCATATACTTCCCGGTAAAATTCTGCAAAGGTCATTTCCCGATAGGTCTTATTAAACCCTACCCCAAACTGCTCTTTGCACTTTTCCACAAGCCTCTGAAAATTTTCTTTTGGAAGACGGATTTGTTCATCCAGAGGCACTTCTACTCTGCCTGTCCGTATTTCTTCCTGCAAAAGCTGGTACAAAAGCAGAACAATGTCTGACAGTGTATTTTCTTCCGGAAAGGTCCGGCCAAGCCTGCAGTTCTCCTCTAATATCAGAAACGCACTGCTGCTGTGTACCTGCAGCTCACATGGAAACATCTCCGATAATTCTCCCTGTATCATATTGCGGTAATTACGCACATAGGCAAAATCTTCTTCCGTATCTCCATCTCTGTACATTCCCATGGTCATCAGAAGCCTTCGGTACACCCGCTGTCTTCGGATAATTCCCCTGTCCTCATCTAAATCAATCCACTCTTCTTTTTCAAAATCTTTCGGCACTGTATATCCCATAATATCCTGGGTGAAATTTTTCATAAAATACCGTGAAACCGCTGTATTCTCGTACAAAACTTCACTGGTGTCATCTTTTGCAAATCCCTCTTCTATCCCGTCATTTACATTCAAAATCCCACATGCCACACAGTATTTCATCACCCGGATCATATGACGGCGGTAACGGTAAATAGTCCAGTCAATCTGCTCTTCCCTGTACTGGCTCTGTACATATTCCGTAAGCTCTGACAACACAAACTGATCCTCTGCCTCTTTATCCTCAAGAAACATAAGAACCAGGCAAAAAAATACATACTCAATGGGATCGCAAAACTCAGAAATCCCCATCCAGTTTTCTGCAGCTGCAGGCAGCTTTTCCACCTTGATCATATAAGGATTGATCAGTACCTGATACCCCAGCTTTTCTCTTAAAAATTTCTTTTCCTCCCCTGATGCCAACGCTTCTTTTACCTGATAATACAGCTCACGATCCCTGGATTTTAAAATCCATCTGTTGTTCAGCAGCACTTCCAGTACCTTCATATTTCCTGTTCCCCTTCTTCAAATACCATCGTATAACAGGGCATCTGAAACTCTCCGTCTGTACATTTTAATGTACAGTATTCCTTTGCATCTGTTTCTTCAATATAATACATCTGACCGTCCTCGGTCTTGGCTCTGTGATTTTTCTTCTCCAATGCCTTAGACAGCCATAAAAGAAACATATCCCGCACATATGGCTCGATCACCGGAAGATCCGCAAACTCCAGCCTTCCGTTTTTAATATAGCTTCTCAGCAGCTTCCGTTCCTTTTCCAGCCGCTGTATTTCAGCCCTGCGCATGGCCTCCTTCTCTTTTGAATGGTCTGTAATCCCGCTTCTTTTCGCCTTTTCCCGATACGTACGAACCCTGGGCGTTACTGTGACCACATATGGCTTTTCCTCATATACCCCGCTGTTGATACTGTCCGTCTCTCTGGCCATACTCCCCTTTAAATGCAGTGGTTTTTCCATCCCAAAAACAACCGCTGCCAATCGATGGGCCTCGGAAATATTTCTGCATTTTGCAAACATTTGGGCTACCTTTTTATACTCTTCCCTGCGATTGGAGCCCTGATTGCTCATTTCGCTGATACGGGCCGCATAACGCGTAATTTTCCTGATAATTTCATTGGTTGTATCAAATACCTTGCCTGCTTCCGATTCCTGTCCATCTCTTCCTGCAAACCATTCTACCATGCTTTCCCAGCGCCCGTTGATTTTTTCATAAATCAGCTGTTCATCCATTTCCACATCTATACGGGGAATAGAACACTCATACGCTGTGACCTTCTGCAAAATGTCCTTTACCGTTTTTTCCTGTACATTCTTCAGCTCCTGTTCAATCGCCGCCACATTCACCTGCAGACTTTTCACAAAGGAACGCAGATAGTCCATCAAACGATCTTTGAATAAAAGAAACTCTCTGGTTCTCATCATCTCTTCTGCTTTTACGCTGTTCAATTCCCGCATATAATCCTGATAATTCTGATTTAATCGAATGAAATCATTGTTCAGATCATTCCACCAGGCATGAATATTCTCGTCCTCTTTCACAGATATTTCTTCCAGCTTTCCCAGATTGATCCGAATCCGTTCCAATAATGTGGGCTCAAGGGACGATCCCTCTATAAACAGATTTTCGATTCGTACAATCATGCGCTCAATTTCTACCGCTGTCTCCGATAACTGATACCGAAACTTTTTGTTCTTGAATTCTTCAATCGTAGCCGCCTTTCTGGTGTCCTGAATGGTAACCAGATTTCCCCAGGATGTCAGGGCTGTCAGATCCTGCTGGCACTGCTCCATCGTATAATCCGCAAAATATGGATCTTCTTTTAATTCTTCAAAAACCTCTTCCTGATACAGCCAGTATTTTAACTTCTCATATTTTAAATAAAAAAGCCGGATGATGGGGCGGTATCTGTCTGTATTTTCCACATTCAGATACTTCGCCTCCAGCACCGGCTTTCTCATTTTTTCCTGAATTTTCATCGTATTTATCCTCTGTACAATCTGCATTTACAGACATATGAAACTGTCTGCCGTTGGGTGTTATCTTTGATTATGATAGCATGGGAAGTGGGAAATGTATAGGGGGGGTATGGGGAAAGTTTTTTATATTTTATGGTAAAATTTTTTTGGTGGAGTAGTTCCATGTAAATCCAGATAAGAAACCTCAAATCCGCTTTCAGCTTTATCTTCCACAATTTCCATATAATAGGACATTGCCCGGTCATCATTCTTCGCCACGCAATCTGTAACTTCCCAGTAACTACTTTTAGGAAAACCAGATCGTATAAGAAAACCAGGTAATTTCAGTTTCCAATTTGTCCTACAAACAGGCAGTTCCAGTGGCTTTGCTTCCACGCTATAACTTTTCAAATAGCTGACAATATCTTTTTCATTATGTATTTCTCCCATCCAACGATCCCTATATATCATTGCATTCATAAATCCAGAATATCCCACCTTTGTATAGGAACAGGCGCATAATATAAAAATTTTTGTGAGAACTATCTTTACAAACCAGCATTTATATGACGTAATGACAACAAGATGACATGTCACATCAAAAAGGAGGTCTATCAATGGCGCAGAAAACAATTCAAGGAAATCAGGTACTTGCTAGACAGATCCGATCCAGACGGAACGAACTGGGACTAACGATCGAGGAAGCCTCTTCCCGAGCCGGAGTAGGTACAAAAACATGGTGCCGATATGAAGCCGGCGAATCCTATTCGTATCGACAAATGCAAAGGAATTTGCAGGGCACTGAACTGGATCGTTTTCCCGGAATCAGATGCAGAAACTTATGAAACTATCTCTGTGCAGGAGTATAAAACTCACGAGGCCTGGTCTCCATTTCTTGAAAATACATATGGTACCAGAGCCGCTATGGCATTTGCGGCAGGCAGCGATATCCTGTCCGACCATATTAATGAAGACTTGGCCGAGCTTGTTTCCATGCCTGCCGGATCTCATCTTGGTCAACTAAGCGTATCGTGGCTGTGTAGTGATCTTCCAGAACAGTTTGTGATGCACTATGATTACGATTTTCTATACCGGATGAAGTGTACCCTGCAAAACATGAGAACGCGTGCGAAATATGGATACCCTATGACAGCACACAGCGTTATGGAAGAGTTGCTGCTTTACCTTTGTAACGAAGAAGCTTCTATGCTGATAGAACTCAATGACGAAATCAATCGATTTGAAGATGATGACACTGCTTCCGAAGAGTGGGTGTCTGATCTGCTTGGCGATTCGGATATCCTCAGCTGGCTCTACGCTGATATGTATTTGGATGCTGAGCATCCATATCATTTTTTTCACTGGAATGACCAGCAATTCTATACAGAACAAGACAAATGAATGCAGGGATAATATGATTGGGAAACTGAAATGGGAAGATGTTTATTTACTCTGGAATAATGAAAGTTATAATTTTCCTAAAATCCTCTCCGATCCCATGACTGCCAAAACGGTATTTGTGGAATACGATGGGGACGGTTATATCTACGGATTTGACTGGTTTCAAAATAATACAGCACAGGCAAGGAAAGAACTGATACAAAAGAACCCTCTGGGATTTCTATATTTTACCCAGCCTACAAATAAAGGAACCATTCAAACCGATGAAATGTTAGTGACTGCAAAAAACGAAGAAGAACTCGCTGCTATCTGGATTGCCGCTACTTCTAAAGAATTATGTGATCATTGGTATGAAAATAACATTGGGCGATATGCAGCTATTCTTCATATGGCGGCATGTGAGTTTTTACAAACCCGATATTATTTATGGCATCATGCCATGAAAAGACTAGTGCCGGAAATTTTAATTCCACCGTCCATTCTTAATAATATTATCTGCAAAGATGCATCACCTATCATAGGACTTATTCAAATGAATACGATATTGCTGAAAAGCTCATGGAGCATTCTGAAATATTCCTCGTTGAAAGATGAGGATATGCCGGAAATCTGTTGTCGTATTAACGTTTTAAAATCCTAATAAATGGCTGTATTGATTGCATTACCAAAACACGACTATCTAAAAAGATCACTCACACTCAAGAAGCCGAGAAATCCGCTGCTTAAACGGATTCTCGGCTCTCTCTTTACTGTTATTCAAACTCAATCGTCGCCGGCGGCTTCCCCGTACAGTCATACAGCACGCGGTTCACGCCTTTGACCTCATTTACAATCCTGCTGGTGACCTTTGCCAGGACTTCCCAGGGGATCTGTGCGGACTCTGCGGTCATGAAATCGCTTGTGAGCACGGCACGGAGGGCGATGGCGTAGTCATAGGTTCTTTCATCTCCCATGCAGCCAACGGAGCGCATATTGGTAAGGGCGGCGAAGTACTGGCCCAGATTCTTGTCTGCTCCTGCCTTTGCAATCTCCTCACGGTAGATAGCGTCAGCGTCCTGTACGATCCGCACCTTGTCTGCCGTTACCTCTCCGATGATGCGCACGCCCAGACCGGGGCCGGGGAATGGCTGACGGAATACCAGATTTTCAGGAATGCCAAGCTCCAGTCCTGCCTTGCGGACCTCATCCTTAAAGAGCAGTCTTAAAGGTTCTACCAGCTCCTTGAAATCAACATGCTCCGGAAGCCCGCCTACGTTATGATGGGATTTGATCACTGCGGACTTTCCAAGTCCGGACTCAATCACATCGGGGTAAATGGTTCCCTGAACCAGATAGTCCACTGCTCCGATCTTTTTGGCTTCTTCCTCAAATACGCGGATAAATTCCTCGCCAATGATCTTGCGCTTTGCCTCAGGCTCCTCCACGCCCTTTAATCTCTCGTAAAAACGCTCCTGTGCATTCACGCGGATGAAGTTTAAGTCATAAGGACCTTCGGGACCGAATACCGCTTCTACCTCGTCGCCTTCGTTTTTACGGAGCAGACCGTGGTCTACGAAAACACAGGTCAGCTGCTTTCCAATGGCCTTGGAAAGCATAACAGCCGCAACCGAGGAATCAACGCCGCCGGAAAGAGCGCAGAGTACCTTACCGGAACCGATTTTTTCCCGAAGAGCCTTGATTGTCGTATCTACGAAGGAATCCATTTTCCAGTCGCCGGAGCAGCCGCAGACATTATATACAAAGTTGGAAAGCATCTTTGTGCCTTCTTTCGTGTGAACGACCTCAGGATGGAACTGAACTGCATAGAAATTCTTCTCGGCACACTCCATACCTGCTACCGGACAGGACTCTGTATGAGCAGTGATGCGGAAACCGGCAGGAACCCCAGCAATATATACGCCGTGGCTCATCCAGCAGACGGTTTTGGGAGATACACCGTCAAAAAGCTGAGAGGCTGTATCCACGTCTACTTCTGTATGTCCATATTCGCTTACAACGGCTTTTTTAACAACGCCGTCCAACAGGTAGCTCATCAGCTGAGCGCCATAGCAGATTCCCAGAACCGGAATACCCAGTTCAAAAATCTCCTTAGAGCAGCGGGGTGCTCCATCCTCAAATACCACATCGGGACCGCCGGTAAAAATGATTCCCTTGGGATTCATCTCCCGGATCTGATCCAGACTCATGTTATAGGGATGTACCTCGCAGTAAACATTACATTCACGGACACGGCGGGCAATCAGCTGGTTATACTGGCCGCCAAAGTCTAAAACAATAATCATCTCTCTTGCCATGAGATTATCTCCTCTATCTGTTATTTCCTTATAAATCGAAAGAGATTGTACATTGAAAGTACAATCTCCTTTTATCTTTGGTACACACACATTATAAAGGATGGAGGATTAAATAGCAAGATATTTTCTCAAGTTTTTTCCTCTGATCTGGCAGTTTTTTCCCGACTGTGGTAAAATTTTCTTATAAAATATAAGGAGGGCTGTGCCTATGAAATGTAAAATATGCGGCAGTGAAAGCGGAAGCTATCCCTTATGCAGGACCTGCTATGCCAAACGGGAAGCTGGTGAGATCATAAAATGCGTCAAATGCGGAAGCTGGCACTATGCCGGTTCCCCCTGCCACTGTGAAGAAGGCTTCCAGGCATCCCGGACCTCCTCTGAAGCGGAGCTTCCATTTTTATATGAAGCAAAACCATCTCTTGTGACGAAAACTGAGACGGCATACTTAAACTGTATTAAATCCTTTCTTCCCGATACCTGCCTGATCCAGGCTCAGGCCAATCTAGCCTCATTTATCAGAAGAACGGATGGGGCCAAATATCAGAATGAGCTCTTTCGAAATGTAGATTTCATCATTACAGATCTGTCATACCGCCCTCTTCTTGTAATAGAGATCAATGACCAGACCCACCGGCTGCCTGAGCGGAGGGAACGGGACAAAAAGGTGGCCTGCATCTGTGAGGAAGCCGGAATCCCCTTGATCAACCTGTGGACCTCCTACGGCGTAAATGAAGAGTATATAAAAAAGAAAATCACACAAACCCTTGCTTCTCTTCCCGTTGAGCGTATCCACCACTTTGCCCCTGTACACGAAGAGACTGCACAGCCGGTTTTAGAATCGCCTCTGCCGGGAGCATCTGCTGCTTCATCCAGCCACGCTGCACCAAAGCAGCCTCAGACCTCCGCCAACAAACAGACGCAGCCCGCCTCCCAAAAGGAAGGCTGCTACATCGCAACCTGCGTCTATGGCTCCTATGACTGCCCTCAGGTCCGGCTCCTTCGCCGTTTCAGAGACGAACATATGAAGAAAACTCCTGCCGGACGTATCTTTATACGATTATACTATGCCGTCAGCCCAGTCCTGGTCCGCTGCTTTGGAAAAAATCCTGCCTTTCATGTCTTCTGGAGACACATTCTTGACTCCCTGATCCGCCGGCTGGAATCCGGCAGATAAAACCAAAACAAGACAATCCGGCCCCTATTTTCTCTCACGTTCCTCCTGCTCCGTCCAGATATTTCCGCCGCCTGTAAGAGCCCGTCTCTCCTTCCGGTTCTTCCCCGGCTCTTCCGGCGGAAATAGGAGCTCATTTCATCTGCCATTCCGGACAGGCGGTTTAACAGCGTGGAAAAATCCTTTAACATTTCATCATCTTTAAAATAGGGATATACGATATCGTGATCGATCTCACTCCACCCCTCTTCAAACAGGGTTCTTCCCTGGATCTCCACATAGTAGCCCCTGTATTTGATAATATAATGAAGCGACCGGTAAATTCCATCCGATTTAATGTCGATCAGCTCTTCATCGTAAATCCGGGTATCTCCGTTTCTCCGGTAAACCTTTGGCCGTTCGGCAATGTAAAAATGCTCCGGATCCTCGTCAAAATCCCGGATACGATCCTCTACATAGTTCTCAGGATCATTTTCAAACACCGTTGTAATATAATTGTGAAAATAAATCCAGTCCTCCCGGTACAGAAAAAATACGCGGATTCCGATCAGATCGGTAATATACTTGTGATAATTAGTCCGGTCAATATGATCAAATCTCCCCGGGTGCTCGCTGCGCTTGCGGATAATCTTTTCCAGCAGATGGCCCGGGCTTTTCGTGCGGTAACGATAGGAATGGATTCCCGCCCGTTCGATATCATAGAGGTAATCATTTACAAACTCCTTTCCGATTCCCCTTAATTTCCCCTCAATGGACAAATAGTCATCATAAATAGCAGCCAGCTCCTCCCATGGGACATTGGCTGCCTTAAAATCCGCCTCATCAATATTATAAGCTCTTAAAAATGCGTTCCGTTCGAACACGTTTTCACTTCCTTCCAGGCTAAATCAAATTTACGTTTCATTTGAAATGCTCATGCTCTGTACTGCAAAATCCGTTTCTATGATACTGCAAACAAAGCGTATTTTGCAAGGAAAAAATTCACTTCTCTATTCATGCAGCTCCAGAGGAAGCCCATCTGGATCTGCAAAAAATGTCATTTTCTTTCCCGTAAACTCATCCAGCCGGATGGGTTCCACAAAAATCCCCTTTTCCTTCAGCTCTTTCACATCTTTCTCTATATCCTCCGTATAAAAGGCCAGATGGCGCAGTCCGGCTGCCTCCGGTCTGGTCACTCGTTTGGGAGGATTTGATACTCCAAAAATTTCCAGTTCTGTAGTGTCATTGATCCGAAGATCCAGCTTCCAGTCTCCTCTATCCGGCCGGTAATTCTCCCGTATCACGGAAAATCCCAGCTTATTTACATAAAAATCTCTTGATTTTTCATAATCGGAAACAATGATCGCAATGTGGTGTATGGTCGAAAATTTCATATATCTCCTCTCTCCATATAACAAATTCCTATCCAATATTATCTACCATCAGCATATTCAGTTTCTGCCACTGCTGCAGTTCCCTTCTTGTGATCAAAAGGCGCTTTTTAAACTCCTCTGTGTGCTCCTGAGGATGCAGCGTCACCAGGCATTTAAACGCGCAGGGCATAAGATCTGCACTGGAAATCCCGCACAGAAGGCCGTCCGTTGAATCGCGCAGCTCTAAGGGGTTAAAAATATAAAGCAGATCCTCCTCCAGAGGATTATAGCGGTTTACAAACGAAAAACGGATCAGCATATCACTGTAGATCACCTTTCCGGTGTAATACAGCTTGCTGCTGCGCCCGGAGGGATTGACAGCACTCACCGACAGATCTGCCTCATAACTCCCCGCCTCTTTCGTTTCCCGGATATCGATGATCCCGTCCTTCAGCCGTTTATAACGGCCGTCATAAAAATAGAAATACAGCCGTCTCGCCTGAAAAAACGGGCTGATCCCGCTGTTTGCGGAAGGGAGCCTGGCCCCCTCCTCTTCCTGAACCGGAAGATCCACCAGCTGCCCCGGCTGTACCTCCAGAACTCTGGCAATCTCGGTCAGCGTGACAATATCCAGAGAAACCTCTCCCGTCTCATACTTGCTCACACTGGCCCGGCTCTTATGGATCCTGTCAGCCAGCTGCTGCAGCGTCATCTGTCTGTTTTTTCTGTATTTGCGGATCTGTGCTCCCACGTACAGATTCACCTGCTCCACCCTTTTTTCCTCCCCATCTGTATTTATCCTCCCTTCTCCCGGTAAATAGGGAAATGTTTCATATAAATATACATTTTACGTTTTATCCAACTATATTTCCGCTATTATACCTCTTTTTCCGGTATTTTTCCAGTTATATTCAATTTTTATATTATATTTTCTCATTTAATGAAACTTTTCGGCGGTTGCTTTTTCTCTGCAAACCGATATAATCATACTGTTTGGGTCAAAACAGATTTGGCCCCTTTTACAATCCAACAAGACAACGAGGTATTCAAAACATGGAAGCAAAGAAAAAAAGCAGCTTTACAGGCTCCTTAGGCTTTGTGCTGGCAGCAGCAGGAAGCGCAGTAGGAGTAGGAAATATCTGGCGGTTCCCCTATCTGGCCGCCAAGGACGGAGGCGGACTGTTCCTGATCATCTATCTGGCGCTGGTACTTACCTTCGGCTTTACCCTTCTTGTCACAGATGTGGCCATCGGACGGCGCACCAAGACAAACGCCCTTCACGCCTTTGGGAAAATGCAGAAAAAATGGAGCTTTTTAGGTTATCTTACCTTCTGCGTTCCGGCCATTATCATGACCTATTACTCCGTCATCGGCGGATGGATTTTAAAGTATCTGGCTGTCTATCTTACCGGAGCGGGAAAGGCAGCCGCCCAGGACGGATATTTTACAGACTTTATCACCTCACCCGTATCACCTGTGGTTTTCATGCTGATCTTTTTATGTTTTACCGCACTGGTCGTATACCGCGGGGTAGAAAAGGGCATTGAAAAATTTTCCCGGATCGTCATGCCGGGACTGCTCTTAATGATTATCGGGATCGGCCTTTTTTCCCTCACATTAAGCAGTACCGGAGCAGACGGAACAGAGCGGACCGGCCTTCAGGGACTGACAGTCTACATTATGCCGAATCTTGACGGAGTTACTCCTGCCAGATTTTTGGAAATCCTTCTGGATGCCATGAGCCAGCTGTTCTTTTCCTTAAGTGTTTCTATGGGAATCATGATCACCTACGGCTCCTATGTAAAAAAGGATGTAAACCTAAGCAAATCCTTAAGCCAGATTGAGATTTTCGATACAACGGTTGCATTTCTGGCCGGACTTATGATCATCCCCGCCGTTTATGTATTCTTCGGCACCGAGGGAATGGCCTCCGGCCCCAGTCTGATGTTCGTATCCCTGCCCAAAGTCTTTGAGGCCATGGGACCTCTGGGCGGAATCCTGGGAATGGTATTTTTCCTTATGGTTGTGTTTGCTGCCCTTACTTCCTCTGTATCCATTCTGGAAACACTGGTGGCAAACTGTATGGAAATTTTCCACTCCACCCGAAAGAAAACCAGCCTTGTGATCGCCCTTCTCTCTGCGGCAGCCTCTGTGATCATCTGTATGGGCTACAATGTATTTTATTTTGAACTGAAGCTGCCAAACGGCGCTGCTGCCCAGCTTCTGGATCTGATGGACTATATCAGCAACAGCTTTCTCATGCCATTCATTTCCCTCCTCACCTGCATCTTTGTAGGCTGGATCATCAGGCCGACGTGGATCTGCGAGGAAATGGAAGCCAGCGGACATACCTTTAAGCGCAAAAAAATGTATGCCTTTATGATCCGGTATGTGACTCCGATCATCATGGCTATGCTGTTTTTACAGTCTGCCGGTGTATTTGAAATAATAAAAAACATGTTTGGCTGATTCATGCCATCAGCAAAAAAGTCCCTTCCGCTCTGTCCTGTGACGAAAACCGGAAGGGACTTTTTTATTTTCTGTCAAATACGTTTTTATACCGTTCCACTGTAAATATTTTCCAGTTTCTCATCTGTAAGCTGTACATGGTAGAACAGATCAAAGAATTCCTTTACTTCTTCATCCACATTGTAATTCAGATACTCCGGATAAATGAGGCCGGACAGCCAGCGGATTCCCACAATACGGTTTGGCCCCATAGGACGGTCCATCCAGCTAAAGGGCGTATTTGGCGTACCGTATACCTGCTGATCCTGCACTGCCTTTAAAGATGCGTAATCCGGATTGGCCAGAATTGCCTCAGCAGCCGAAGCGCCGCTCGTATCCGCCTTTGGCTCTCCGTTTACCACAATTACATCCGGATCCCAGGCAAGAAGCTGCTCGGCAGAAATCTGCACTCTGGAGCCTTCTCCCATTTCCAGATCTGCCACATTGACTGCATTTACCATATCGATGATCTGTCCGTGAGCAGAGCCGGCCGGAGCGGTCTCTAGGGAATCCTCTCCGTTTCCATAATAAATACGTACCTTTTTGTCCTCAGGAACCTCCATTTTTTCAATATCTGCAAAGGTCTTTTCCGCATAGGAAGCGAGCTTTTCGGCCTGTTCCTCCTCCCCCAGCAGTTCTCCCATAAAGCGGTAAGCTTCTGCGGAAGCCGACAGATCTCCGTCCACAGCCACAACAGGAACTCCCAGACTCTTTGACAGCTTATCGCAGTCTGATATCATCTTATCATTGATGGTTCCCACATTGACTGCAATGGTGGGGTCTGCTGCAATAACCGCTTCATAATTGATGGAATCGCCCATTCCAAAATTAGGAAGATCGTGATATTCTTCCAAAATAATGCTCTTTTCCAGCTCATTCAGCTCATAATTCCAGCCAAGAAGCTTATCCGGAGCCAGCGTATACATAAAAATAGCCGTTACAGTACTGGAAGAGAATACCGTTTCAATTTCATCCGGCACCACAACCGTGCGGCCTGCCATATCCGTTATCTCCCGCTCTCCCGCCGCATCGGCTGCCTCAGATGTTTTCTCTGCCTGAGTGCTCTGTTCAGCTGTTTTCGTTTCAGCTTGGCTCTGCATGCTTTCTTTAGCCGTTTCTGTTTTTGCAGAAGAAGCAGAACATCCTGTAATGCTTCCTGCAGCCAGGGTAAGCGCCATCACTGCCGGTAAAATCTTTTTTCCTCGTCCCATTTTTCCTCTCCTCTTAATTGACATTCTGATCTTTATGCGTTATATTTTTAAATATCGTACTTTTTTATAAAATATAACGGTATTTTCATACTAGCACGGCAAAATTTTTTTGTCAAGCATCAGGAAAGGCGGAAACGTCCATGTTGAATCATCATTTCGAAGTAAAGCAGGAAGCGGCCCAGAGAAGGCGGTATGGCCTTCTTATCACCGGACTGCTTATCTTTCTATTTACCGCAGTCCTTTTATCCTTCTGGGTGGGCTACTATCCCCTGTCCCCCTCTCAGGTCGTAACGGCATTTTTATCCCGGTTCGGGTATGAGGGAGAAATCCTTCCCCAGGCCGTTACCATTTTCTGGAATATTCGTCTTCCCCGGATCCTGTCCGCAGTCTTTATCGGAGCCTCGCTGTCCACAGCGGGCGCAGCCTATCAGGGAATGTTCCGCAATCCTTTAGTCTCCCCCGACATCTTGGGAGTCTCCTCCGGAGCCAGTCTGGGAGCCGCTTTTGCAATCCTTTTCGGCGCCTCTAACTGGCTTATACAGCTTTCCGCCTTTGCAGGCGGCACCGCAGCGGTCGCTGCCTCTTATCTGATCAGCCGCAGATCCGTCCATTCCATAACCCTCAGCCTGGTTCTCACCGGCTCCATGATCATGGCGCTGTGCAATGCAGGTGTAACCATGATCAAATATGTGGCAGATCCCAATGATGTGCTTCAGCAGATCACCTTCTGGCTCATGGGGAGCCTTACAAAAACCGATACCCGCTCCTTTTTATGGAGCCTGATCCCCATGTCTGCGGGACTGGTCATCATCTTTCTTCTGCGCTGGCGCATCAATCTCCTCACTCTGGATGAAGAGGAAGCCAAAAGCCTTGGGATTAATATCCGTCTTTACCGTCTGATCCTCATTGCTGCTTCTACGCTCCTCAGCGCTGCCTCCGTTTGTCTGGGCGGCCTCATCGGCTGGGTCGGACTGATGATCCCCCATATGGCACGGGCTTTGGTCGGAGCCGACTACGGCCGTCTGATTCCTGCCAGCGCCATGCTGGGAGCCACCTATCTGGTTCTCATGGATGATCTGGCCCGTTCCCTTCTTTCCATGGAACTGCCCCTGGGCGTTGTAACTTCTATTATGGGAGCGCCCTTTTTTGTATCTCTTATCATTCAGAAAAAGGAGTAAACGACCATGCTTTTACAACTGCAGAATGTTTCCGGCGGATATGGGAAAGGCGATATTGTAAAAAATGTAAGCTGCGAAGCAGACGAAGGAGACATTCTCTGTCTGGCCGGCCCCAATGGCTGCGGAAAAACCACTCTGTTCCGTCTGATAATGGGGTCAATCCCTCTTTCCGGAGGCCGTATCCTCATAGACGGACAGGATCATTTAAAGCTTTCCCCCAGAGAGCTTGCAAACCGTATCGCCTATATTCCACAGTACCATTCTCCCGTCTTTTCCTATACCGTACTGGATGTGGTGCTCATGGGCCGTGCCTCCCATTTTTCTGCCTTTGACAGTCCTAAGGCTGTCGATCGTGATGCAGCCTTTGAGGCTCTTTATAAGGTCAATGCCCTGGAGCTTGCCAATAAAAAATACACCTCCCTCAGCGGAGGACAGCGCCAGCTGGCGCTGATCGCCCGCGCGATCTGCCAGTCTGCCAAAATCCTTGTGATGGACGAACCCTCTGCCAGCTTGGATTACGCCAACCAGCAGCTCCTTATGGATGTGATCAAGGATCTTGCTTCCAGGGGCTACTGTATCATTATGTCTACACACAGTCCCGAACATCCCGCCTCTGCCGGTACCAGGGTGCTTATGATGAAGCAAGGCTCTGTGGCCGCTTTCGGCTCTCCCGAAGAGGTAATTACTCCCGAAAATCTTCAGGCCGTTTATGGCATTGAAATGGATGTTGTAACTGTAAAAGACAGGTATGGACATTCCCGAACCATCTGTATGCCCGTAAAAGCACCTGTCGGAAAGGAGCGGACTTCTCTTGAATGATCTGGCCTATTTTATCTCTTTAATGGAAAAGGAGACTGAGCCTTCTCCCAATATCTGGGACCGCCGAGCCCGTTCCTGGGCTCATGAGCGAAAAAACAATCGAAAAACGGATGAGCGTCTGGAAAAAGATTTCCTTTTTCTGGAGAACCATGGGCTTCTGAAAAAAGATTTCTCAGTGGCGGATATCGGCTGGGG
>ENA-OPRW01001154-OPRW01001154.1-human-gut-metagenome-genome-assembly--contig:-NODE-1154-length-20209-cov-3.063908_pt1 | contig 20209 bp, 12 predicted proteins | sample MGYA00241898_ERZ501890 | MGnify/ENA primary metagenome ERZ501890 (study PRJEB25962, sample SAMEA2042216) | human gut metagenome | biome: human gut; feature: human-associated habitat; material: faeces... | reverse complement strand
CGGGTACTTATGGACAGAAAGAAGAAGTTCATATTCCTTTTACAATCGGGGATGCTTCTACTGCAAAAGAAGGCGTGAATTTTGAGATTGAAGGTGGTGTGAAAGAATTTGTTATTCCGGTCGGTTCTTCAAAAGGATCAATAAAAATAAAGTTATTGAATGAGGAGGAAGGAAAGGATAGGATTATTTTGGAAACGAAAGATTTGAGTGAACGTTTTATTCCGGGTAATTTTGATGAAGCGATCGTGAAGGTTGATGGAAAACCGATGGGAAGAATGATCGGAAAGTGGGTATTTGAAGAAGAATTGTTGTTGAATTATTGGAAAAGCAGCTATCTGGAATGGCAGCAGGCTCCAGAGTCTGATTTCGTGAATATGCCTGTGAATAATACGAATAAGGATACATTGGAATTTATTGCAGGAGAAGTTGACGAGATGAAAACGATTTTGACTGGTGATTTGAAGAATTATTTTAGGGATTGTGAGGTAACGTATGTGCGTGATGAAAAAGAACGCTTGATAGAAGAGGGTGGTATTCGTCCCACGGTAGTGACCATGTCTGTTTATCATTTAAGTAAAGCAAATGTTACTTTTTCAGCGGGAACTGTTAAGGAAAAAGAAATAGAAATAGGGTTCCGTATGATTGATGATAATACCCTAGAAATTACTTTGTATGATTATGAGCCGACTGATTTCTACCAGACGATTTACGAGGGAATGAAGGCTGTTGCTGGAGAGGGGGAAATTGCGATGCGATATATTCAATTGCGTTATCATTTTACAAAAGTAAAATAGTCGATGAGATTAATGATGTTTTTATGGATTGCATGCCTGTTGGCATGCAATTCTAATGATAGGACTCCGGTAAGGGGAAATTTACAGAATTGTAAAGGAAAGAAAGTTTATTTTGAGATTTGTGGGCAAGACACAACCATTACTGTGGCTTTAGATAGTGTGGGAAATTTTGAGATTAATTTACCGTTAAAGGAAGCAGGATATGTGCGCTTGGCAAATGGTAAGGCCGCATTTCCGCTTTATTTGCAGCCGGGTGAGAAGGTTCAGGTGAAGATGGATGTGGAAAAAGTTCAAAATGGGGATTATAAATCTGTTGAATTGGTGGAAGGGAATAATCCGGAAACGAGGATGATGGTGGATTATTACGAAAAGCAGTGGTTCCCATCGACGCAGGAAATGTTTGTGTTACCTCCGGTAGACTTTAAACAAATGATGGATTCTATCGTGCGGCATAATGATGCTATTATTACCAATTTTGTGAAAAAAACACCTTGTGACCCGGAATTCGAACGTTTGTTCAGAATACAAGTAAAAGTTCCTTTGGCTGCTTCTTACTTTTATTACCCCATGTATCATTCTTTATTAAATAGAGAAGATCAAAGTGAGGAGCCTGACCATTTCAATATATTTGATGAAATGTTACCGAAAAATGATATTGGTGTCTATCAGAAAGTATACCGATACAAGGTTTACGAGGTTTCCTATTGGAATAATTTGCTGGGAGAGAAGTTGGCTGGTTTGATGTCGGAACCGGAACAATTCGTGAATGCTTATATTGACGAGTTGAATAAATTGGGGTTGCACGAACAGATCCGGGATGATGTAGGGAATAATTTCGTGATGCAGTATTATAATGAATTACCGGAGGAAGCCGTGTTGATATTGAAAAGCAGATATAAGGAGATTGTTGTTAATCCGAAGTACCTGAAAGAAATAGAACGTGTTTTTCAAAATGTTTTGCCCTAAAAGAATTTTCAACTTTCAATTAATTGACTATCTTTGCACCCGCCTATCGAGAATAGGTAAGTAATTAATGAGTTAAAATTAAAAAGAATGGCAACTAAAATTAGATTAGCAAGACACGGTCGTAAAGGACGTCCGTTCTACCATGTAGTGGTAGCAGATAGTAGAGCACCGCGTGATGGTCGTTACATTGAAAGAATTGGTTCTTACAACCCGATGACCAACCCGGCTACAATTGATTTAAATTTCGACAGAGCGTTATATTGGTTGATGACTGGAGCTCAACCGACTGACACGGCTAAAAGAATTCTTTCTTACGAAGGAGTACTTATGAAAAAGCACTTGTTGGAAGGTGTGAAGAAAGGTGCATTTGATATGGCTGCTGCTGACACGAAATTTGAAGCTTGGAAAAAAGAGAAGATTGCTAAAATTCAGGCTAAAATTGCTCGTTTGGCTAACGAATCAGAGAGTGCTTATAAGGCTCGTCTGGAAGCTGAGGCTAAAGTAAAAGAGGCTAAAGCTGAGATCGTGGCTAAAAAACAAGCAGAAATTGCCGCTGCAAAAGCTGAAGCAGAGGCAGCTGCCAGAGCAGAAGTAGAGGCTGCCGCAACTGAAGTAGCCGCAGCAGAGGCTCCGGAAACTCCGGCAGAAACTCCAGCAGCAGAGTAATTTTATGGTCAAGAGAGAAGATTGCGTAAAGATAGGAGAGATCGGTAAGACTCATAACTTACAGGGCGCCCTTATTGTTTATACGGATAATGATCTTCTTGAACAATACATGGATGAACCGGTGTTTATTCTTTTAGAAGGGGCACCGGTTCCCTTTTATATTGCCGAAGATGGTTTAACAGAAAGAAACCATTCTTCTTATATTGTCAAATTTGATTTTGTTGACTCGAAAGAACAGGCAGATCGTTTGGTAGGATGTGACCTGCTAATGGATAAATACCTGTTGGAAGAAGAGAATGAATTGCCTTTTGAGCTTTCAGACTTGATTGGCTATTCCGTGCTGGACGAGTTGACGGGAGAGACGGGTGTCGTGGAGCAGGTGGATAATTATTCAGGTAACGTGGTTCTCACGATAAAAATATTTTCTAAAGAAATTCTTCTTCCCGTATCCGATGAATATGTTCTGGATATTTCTCATAACGAGAAAAAAATACATGTAAATATTTCTGAAGAAATCAAGGAGCTTTATTAAACCTTTTTAAATACTTAAACGTATAAATAGGTAAAAAATAATCGCTATTGGTGTGTCTTATTGGGTGTTTTGGAGTAGAGTACTTATCATGTAAAGTTCAATTTTTATTAAAGCAAAATATTTCTGTGGAATATTTCTAGTTTGTGCCAATTTTATATTTGGAAAATTTTTTGGCTTTATTTGAAATGATAAATATGTTATTATCAGGTAAATGTGTATTCATTTTGGAAAACTTTCGTGTTTTGTTAGTAAAAATATTTTTCCAAGAAGTTTTTTTTCTTTAGTTTTGTCCTTGTTGAATTGGTCACAAAAAATACTATTTATATAATACGCTAATGGAACAAACTACGAAGAAAGTGGAAAAGCAAAAAGAAACTGTGAAAGAAAAGAAAGTCTACACGCAGGAGGAGGCTTATAGCAGTTCCTTGAATTATTTCAAGGGGGATGAGTTAGCTGCCCGTGTTTGGGTAAGCAAATACGCATTAAAAGATTCTTATGGGAATATTTTTGAGTTGAATCCAGATGATATGCATCATCGTTTAGCTTCAGAGATTGCTCGGATTGAGAGAAATTACACGAACCCGATGACGGAAGAACAAATTTTCGAGGTGTTGCGTGATTTCAAATATATCGTTCCGCAAGGAGGGCCGATGACGGGAATCGGCAACGATTATCAAATTGCATCCCTTTCTAACTGTTTCGTGATAGGACATGATGGTCCTTCTGATTCCTATGGCGGGGTAATGAAGATTGATCAAGAGCAAGTGCAATTGATGAAACGAAGAGGTGGAGTAGGACATGACTTGTCCCATATTCGTCCGAAAGGGTCTCCAGTGAAAAACTCTGCTTTGACTTCTACTGGAATTGTTCCTTTCATGGAGCGTTATTCGAATTCTACCCGGGAGGTGGCGCAAGATGGTCGTCGGGGGGCGTTGATGTTGAGTGTTTCCATCAATCACCCGGATTCAGAAAGTTTCATTGATGCGAAAATGACCGAGGGGAAAGTAACCGGAGCTAATATTTCGGTGAAAATTGATGATGAGTTCATGAATGCGGTTATCGAAGAACGTGATTATATTCAAAAATATCCGGTATATTCTGACGAACCTAAAAACGTGAAACAGATTAGTGCGGTAAAGTTGTGGAATAAGATTGTTTATAACGCATGGAAATCTGCTGAACCGGGTATCTTGTTCTGGGACACGATTATTCGGGAGAGCGTGCCGGATTGCTATGCAGATCTGGGGTACAGAACAGTTTCCACGAATCCTTGTGGAGAGATTCCGTTGTGCCCGTATGATTCATGTCGTTTGCTGGCAATTAACTTGTATTCTTATGTGGTAAATCCTTTCGAGAAAGACGCTTATTTTGATTACGAGTTGTTCCGGAAACATGTCGCTATTGCTCAACGTTTGATGGATGATATTATTGATTTGGAATTGGAGAAAATAGATGCCATTCTTGAGAAAATTGCATCAGATCCGGAAGATAACGAGGTGAAGGGTGTTGAAATTCGTTTGTGGGAGAAAATTAAAACAAAAGCCAGAGAAGGGCGTCGTACCGGGGTCGGGATCACGGCTGAAGGTGATATGTTAGCTGCTCTCGGGTTGCGTTATGGTAGTGATGAGGCGATAGATTTTTCCGTAGATATTCATAAACAACTGGCTGTTGCCGCTTATAGTTCTTCTGTCGAATTGGCTAAGGAGCGTGGTGCGTTTAAAATTTTTGACGCTGAAAGAGAAAAAAATAATCCGTTTATTTCTCGTTTAAGAGAGGTAGCCCCGGAGATGTACGAGGAAATGGTGAAATGTGGTCGTCGTAATATTGCTTGTCTGACGATTGCTCCGACGGGAACAACCAGTTTGATGACCCAGACTACTTCCGGTATTGAGCCTGTATTCTTGCCGGTTTACAAGAGAAGAAGAAAGGTGAACCCGAACGACAAGAATGTGCATGTTGATTTCACGGATGAGATGGGTGATGCCTACGAGGAGTTTATAGTGTTCCATCATAAATTTGCCGTTTGGATGGAGAAAAACGGGTATGATGTCCATAAACGCTACACGAATGAGGAAATTGATGAAATGGTGGCTAAGTCTCCTTATTACAAGGCGACTTCTAATGATATTGACTGGGTTGCTAAAGTGCGTATGCAGGGACGTGTGCAAAAGTGGGTGGATCACTCCATCAGTGTTACCGTGAATCTGCCTGCAGATGTTTCAGAGGAATTGGTTGGGCAGCTCTATATCGAGGCTTGGAAGAGTGGATGTAAAGGATGTACGGTTTATCGTGACGGTTCTCGTTCCGGAGTTTTGGTTTCCAATAAAGATAAGAAGACGGATGGGGCAATGCCTGCCAAGCGCCCGAAAGAATTGGATGCAGAAATCGTGCGTTTCCAGAATAATAAGGAGAAGTGGATTGCCTTTATCGGTTTGTATGACGGACGTCCTTACGAGATCTTTACCGGTATCGCCGATGATGAAGAGGGAATTATGTTACCGAAGGCCGTGACCGATGGTAAGATTGTGAAGAACACGGATGAAGATGGAAATAGCCGTTACGACTTCCAGTTCTCGAACAAGAGAGGTTTCAAGACGACGGTCGAGGGGTTGTCATATAAGTTCAATAAGGAGTATTGGAACTATGCTAAATTGATTTCCGGGGTCTTGCGTTATGGAATGCCGATCAATCAAATCGTGGATTTGGTTGCTGCTATGGAGTTCGATAATGAGAACATCAACACGTGGAAGAATGGTGTGGAAAGAGCGTTGCGGAAATTTATTCCGGATGGTACGGAAGCTACTGGTTCTGTTTGTGAGAATTGTGGTTCTAAATCCGTTATTTATCAAGAGGGGTGTTTAATCTGTAAGGTTTGTGGTTCTTCTAAATGCGGGTGATGATTATATGGTAATTATATAGACTTTCGAGTTATAAGTGAAAGGTGACCAGATTAGTTTGGTCACCTTTTTTCATGATAATTGATGTGCTAAGATGTTTTACTTGATTTTCTTTAAAAGCGAGTTTTTGTATTCTTTGAAAATCAGATATTTGCATAAGTGAAAAAGATTGTATTTGTAATATGTATTTATTGTAAATTGTTGTTTGTCAGAGTGCTGTGTTGAAATTTAAACGAACGATTATTGATTGTTTGAATTGTTAAAAAATGGAGGCGTGTTTTTAGACAAATATTTACACATGTACACAATTAAGTTAGACAGACATTTAACAAAGAAAAGTTGCGCTTTGGGGTGACTTGATATTTTTTAATTACCAATATAATTCTTTTTAAGTATGAACAAAAAACGGAATTTTGCAAAAATGGCACTTTTAAGTGCTCTACTTTGTGGTCTTGCAAGTCCTACTTTCATCGGTTGTAAGGATTACGACGACGATATTAAGGATTTGCAGGAACAGATAACTGCAAACAAAACATCCATTGATGAACTTTTGGGGAAAATTAAGGAGGGACAATTCGTACAGGGTGTTGAGAAAATCGCTAATGGATTGAAAGTTACTTTGGGTGATGGTAGTGTTGTTGAGATCGTGAATGGTAAGGACGGTGTTGATGGAAATGACGGAAATGATGGTAAGGTTCCTTCATTTGAAATCAAAGAAGACGGACACTTGTATGCGACTTATGAGGGGCAAGATCCTATTGATTTAGGAAATGTGAGAGGGGAAGATGGAGGTGCCGGTACTGTAACTGACGTGAAGCTCACGGTACAGGACGGGTATCTTTATTTGAACGGCAAAATTATCGAGCCGAAAATTGCTATCGGTGGGATTTTCTATGTAGAACAACAAGGCTATGTAGAACTTTATATGCCGAAAGGAACAGTGAATGAAGACGGAAGTATTACCGTTGGAGACTACGAGAAAGTAACACTTCCAAAAACAACGAATATTGTAACGGATATTTTATTCATGCCTTTAACTCTTTCTGCAGGAGAGGCTCCCATGATTTTCTTCCCGACAATTATTCAGGACGAGACTGATGGTGTGGGTAATTATGTAAATGGAACTGCTGCAGCTCCAGAATACACGGTAGGAACAATTCCGGCAGAGCCTAGTTCTATTCTTTATGCTGGTAAGGCTGAGTTGAAGTATCAGTTCAATCCTCGTTCTGTTTCTTTTGACGCTTTTAAAGTGTTAGGATTGTGGAAACATGGCGAGGCTACCGTAATTTCTCGTAGCATGAAAGACGGGGCAAACATGATCTTTAACAAGGGTCAGAGATTCTATGATATGGCAAATGGTGTTCTGGAAGGTGCTAAGAGTTATAGTCAAGATAAAGAAGTCGGAATGTTGCATTTCCGTGCAAAATCATGGAGATTTGCCGAGATGGTAGGTAATAATCACCAAGGTAATAAACGTGATCTTCTGACATTGGCTGTTTTGAACGGGAAAGATACCGTTTATTCAGAAATAGCACCGGCTAAACATTGGCATATTGCACAAAAAGATGTACGTATCGTGAATACGGATGTTGAGCATTATGCACTGGATGCAAACAAGGAAAACTTGTATGCAGATAAATTCCGGTCCGTAAACTCTTATCAAGATAAAAAGGCAGCTCCTGCAAAACAAGAGGATGCAGATGAATATTACAAGAGTCTAGCTCCAATCACGACTTTCGAGATTGCATATGACAACCGGAAAGATAATGGAGGTAAAGGATTAAACTTGACAGAACTTTTCCGTACATTCTTTATTGACAATGGAACGGAATATCCGTTTATGACGAATGGATTTGATGACTATCAGTTGAAATTCGAAACCGTTTCTTTCAATAATTTAGGTGTTGACCAAACAGAAAGATATTTGGAATTGGTTTCTACGATGGAAAAAGACGGAACGGATGAAAGACAATTAGTAACTAAAGCTTACGTGAAATCTCCGGATCAATATCCAGGATTTGAACAAGGTGATCACTCTGCTGCTATTGGAAGAACTCCGATCGTGCGTGTGAAATTGGTTGCTCCGGTTGAAGATGGTGCTAGTGCAGAAGCAGAAGAAAATGTTGTTGCTTCTCGTTTGATCAAGTTAGAGATCAAGGGTAAAGAGAGTGTAACTGAAAAGATTGTAATCAAAGACACGATCAGAGTAATGCTACAACATAAAGATCAAGCTGTTGAACTTGATATGGACCACATTTACAATGACCTTCGTGTACAACAAGCAGGTTCTAGAGGTAGAGAAGAATTCCACAAACATTATCAATTCGATCCGACTATTACGATTGATTTGCAAAAACAACATACTGCTGCTTTAGATGCAGATGCTCGTAAGAAAGATGTTGATTTGGAAGAAAGAAAAGCAGAAGACGGAACGATCTTGAATCAATTGGATTTGATTGTTAAACCTACTGCATTCAGCACGGAACATGTGGAGTATGTTGTTAAGGCTAAGTATGTTGACATCCCGAATAGTGGAGAAGTTTATCCGGATGTAAATGTTGAATACACTGTATTTGTAACTTATCCGAACGCTGTTGCTCCTGAAATTACCAAGTTGAATTGGCAAAATCCGGGAACTAATGGTGAAGGTGGTTTGATCTATGCTCACGGACGGATCGCTCCGGGTGCTGACGGAAAAGTTGAAACAACGGATGACGAATATGATATGGTGGCCGTTTTGAACAATATGTTTGACTTGGAGAAATACACGATGGATCAAATGCTGAAACCGAGAACGGGTGAAACTGCATATGATTTGGCAACAATTGCAAAACCTACATTATCATTCGAATTGGTTGACAAGTATAATAGTTCTTCCGATTGGGCTGGAACAACCGATGGTCTTAAATTGTATCAAGAAAATGGTGTTTGGAAGATTGAATTGGAAAAATCAGATGCCGGACGTCAATGGATCAATGCTATTGGTGAAGACAGTAAGAGAGTGAAGATTCGTGCCGTAGTAAGTTTCAACGAATGCTATGACGGATTGTATGGAACTTGCAACAATGGCGAGAAGAAGTATAACAAAGATCAAGCTTCTGACAATTTACCAGAATGTAAAACCACAGACAAGGTAGGTTCTCAAGCTCATGATATGCACGATTATACGGGAACTGCTAAGGCTCCTGAATATGGACGTTCTCAAGTTGTAATTAAAGAATTTGAAGTTGCATTCATTACCCCGATCAGATTCGTCAAGAAAACTATCGATCCGTTGTATGACAAATATCCTCTTGCTGAGAACAAAGCTTATTTGAAAGATTGTTTCAGACTTGCAGATTATTTGTCTGACGAGAATGCAGCACAAGAAGGCTTTAGATACAACCATATTGTATACGATACAGATCTGACAGATCAAGGAACTATTGATTTGTTCAAACGTGGAACCGATGGATGGTGTAACTACTGGAAACAGGTATACGATGTAAACAGTGTGTTCGAATACAAGGTAATCGGTGGATTCTTCAGCGATGGAACTGCGCTTGATACAGAGAATTCCAAGAAAATCAAATTTGAAACGGATGCCGAAGGCGAATATGTAACTTGGATCAATGATGGTGAGGATATTGCTAACGAATTTGTAATCAAAGTTGAAGTTTGTGTAAAACATGTTTGGGGTCTGGTATGCAATCATGCAAATAAAGAAACTGAACGTGGACACTCAGTTGTGACATTGGAAATTCCGGTAAAATTCCATAAAAACTAGAAATAGGATTAGGATACAGAGAGTATATAAATCTTTGCAACCAGAAGGAAATCATTAAAATGATTTCAAACAAGAAGAGAGGGGTGTCTGATTCAGACACCCCTTCTTCAAACGATCAGAAATTGAATACGACACATTTAAGTATGAAAAAATTGCTATTATCTTTTTGCTTTTTAGTGCTGACTTCTTTTTTGTGGGCACAAGTGCAAAAGAAACAAGTGTACAATGATTTTTCCCGTTGGAGCTTGGGATTGAACGGGGGCATATCCATTTTCCGTGGGGACATGGTTTCTTTCTCCGCTGATAAAACTTACCTGGGAGGACAAGGTGGTTTACAACTGGGTTACCAGTTAACCCCGACTTTTGGTTTGTCCTTGACAGCCGATATGGGACAGGGGAAAGGGAGTGCCAAGAAATGGGAGAAAGAGTTCAAGATTTACCCGACGGGGGAGTCTTACTACGGGACGCTGCCGGAAGAGGGTTTCGCTTATTATAATGACGTTTATTCCAAGGTGAAGTATTTCACTATCGGGTTACACGGTGATTTTAACGTGAACAATTTTTTCGGGAAGAAAGAACTACGCCGTTGGACCGTGTTAATAAGCCCGGCGGTTTACCTGCAAAAGTTCTCGCCCAAGTTATACAAGAAAGAGGATGACAAGCGTTTTGACACCTCTTCCACGCTGGATAACGGCGTGAACTTGGGATTGGGAGGTGACGTCGCCTTACGCTATCGCGCGAGCAAGCATATCGATTTACAATTGAAATCCGGTGTTACCTGGATCGCTAACAACAATTTTGACGGTGTTGCCACTTGTTGTTCCAGTAAATACAACTGGTTGGCGAACTTGTCGGTAGGGGTGGTCTGGAAGATGGGTAACAACAAGAAGAAGGAGAACTTGATGTATGCCCCCGCTCGTTCCGAGCCCCCGGTAACGCTCCCGGTAAAAGAGGAGACACGCCCGGTGGTGAAGGAAGAGCGGAAACCCGTTGTGAAGGAGGAGAAAAAGCCGGTAGAGAACGTTGTGAAGGTGGAGACCTCTGCAAAGACTTTCCCGGTATTACCGACAATTCACTTTCAACGTAACTTGGCGGTTATCGACACGGTTCGTTTCGCCGGTGAACTTTCCCGTATCGTGGAAGCATTGAAGGAATTCCCGGGGGTGAAGGTTGATATTCGTGGTTACACGGACCACACGGGAACGGATCGAGTCAATCTACCGTTATCCTTGAAACGTGCAGAAGCCTTGAAATCTTACCTGGTTGGTAAAGGGGTTTCAGCCGACCGGATGAGCACGTTTGGAGAGGGTAAGGATATGTCGGTGGATCAAAAGGATATTTACACGGAGAAGGCTCGTAAGGTTGAAGTGAAGAAACATTGATGTAAACTCATGTAAATATTTTCCCTACCATTATTAAAAAGAGGCTACCAGCTTTTTTATCTAAGCGTAATGCTGTTTTGGCATGATAAAGTCACCTATATTAAGGTGGCTTTTATATTGAAATTGATCAAAAGGAAACGAGAAAACGTTGACAAAACGAAAGGTTTTAGTGTTAAAATTAACTGTTATATTTTTTATTGATAAAATATCAATAATCGTTCATATATTGATTGCAAATGTACGACTTTTTATGAAACAAGAAAGAATTGATCAAAAAAAATTTCATATTTTGTATATATATTGTTTATTATGTGCGCAAAACGACACAAATGATCTGTTTTACAGATTGTAGATACGCATTTCGATATAAATATTGATAGTAATTGTTGCATTTTTACGATCTATTTAAGAATCATATTCTCACCTTTTATTTCAAGATAACTATATACTATATTATTTTAGGAGATTAATTGGGATAATGAATCATTTTTTTGTATTGGGAACTAAATTTTCCCATTTCTACAAATAACTGATTTTTAGAGGTTTTATCTAAGCCGATTTTAGACATGATATTCATATTATAAATCCAGATAATTTTATTTAATAGATAATACTGTTATAATCAAACATATATCGTCGCATAATACATGAAATATATTTGATAATCTATTTTTATAATATATTGATTACAAGGTTGTTATGCAATTTATTAAACGAACAATTAATGCGTTGTTGTAATCCTTAAAAGAGGAGGTGTATGATTAACAAGAAAATAACGTTTGTTTCAAAAATTGTAGAATAGAATTTTAGTGATAAAGTTGCGCTTTTGGGTGACTTGATATTTTTTTAATTACCAATATAATTTATTTTAAGTATGAACAAAAAACGGAATTTTGCAAAAACTGCACTTTTGGGTGTATTGCTTTGTGGTCTTGCAGGTCCTACATTCGTTGGTTGTAAGGATTACGACGACGATATAGATGGTTTGCAAGAACAGGTGAACACTTTGAACAAGAACTTTGAGGAATTGAAGAAACTTGTTAACGATGGAAAGGCAATCACGAGTGTTACTCCCATAACAGGAGGTTTCAAAATTACATTCAACGACAACACAAGCTATGACATTGTAAATGGGAAAGATGGTGAAAAAGGAAATGATGGAGCTGATGGCGTTGGAACAGTTGTAAGTGTTGATGAGAATGGACATCTGATCATCGACAATGTTGACAAGGGAAAAGTTGTTAATGAAGCTGCTGCAGATGTGGTAATCACGATCGGTGAAGATGGCTATATCTATGTAAATGGAACAAAACAAGAAGGGGCAAAAGTTAATACACAAACGGGTGCCTCTTACGCTGTTGATCACGAAAAATTTGTAGAATTCTACGTGGTAGACGAAAAAGGTAATCTTCCTGAGACTCCGGTTAAGATCTGGAAAAACGCTGCTTTAAGTGGTTTGTTGACTATTCCGAATTATTTGGTAGATGTTGCAGAGAACGGATTGTTGTTCCCGACGATCTATGGTGTTGATAAAGATGGCGCTTACGTACGTCTTTATGCCGGTAAAGCTGATTTGAAATATCAGATCAACCCGAAAGGAGCTACTGTAGAGAATCCGGAGTTTGTAAAACAACAGATTTTAGCTCGTTCTGCTAACAACGGAATTCTTGTTTCAGACGTGAATGTTGACGGGGAATATTTGACTTTAAGAGGTAAAGCCATGAGTGGTTTGTACTCTTATAATGAGTTGGAAGACGTAACCGATGAGGATTCATACATTTGGGGATGGGATATGCAAGAAGGAATGATTGATCCATCATTCAATATTGTCGCATTGAAAGTTCAAAATCAAGGAGAAGAATTGATTTCTGATTATGTAATGGGATTTGATTACAACATCTCTCAGAATGATGTGACAATTGAGAAGAAATTTGTTGAAGAAGGAGAAACTGAATATAAAGATGTACTAGCTAAAACAGGGGATGAGGCTAAGGCTGCTGACGCTCATTTCACGTTAGTTTATAAGGATGGTAAAGGCGAGTTGAAATTAGCTGACGAAATCGCTGCATTCTTTAAAAGAACAGGCTTGACTAATAAAGAAGGTAAATTCGAGTTTACTACCAATGGATTTGACGAACATTCTTACAAGTTTGAAAAAGTTGAATTCTTATTTGAAGATAACGATGGTAATAAAGAGGATCATTGTAGCTATGTAAATTTAGCAGAAGATGGTACTTTGACAATTAAAGAGGCTAGTGATGAGAAAGGTTCTTCCATTGGTAGAACACCAATTATTAAGATTACATTGGTAAGTGATGTAGAAGTTAATCATGGTAAAGATGTAAAAACGGTGTATGCTAAAGTGTTAATTGCAGAGAAAGAAGCAGAAAAAGAGATCCCGGCTTACACTCAAGCATTAGATTATCTGTTGAATAATGTAGGTACTGCTCAATATTTGCAATTGGATAAATTGTATGGACACGTTGCTACTCATTTAGGCATTTTAGGTGCAGATAAATTCCATACGATTTATACTACATTCGAACAAATTACAGAAGTTCCGTTTGATAGCGAAATCCAGTTGAAGATGACAGGAAAAACGGAAACAGAGAAGAATGAATGGTTGGCAGTTTATGTTCCGAACTATAAGAAAGCCGGTCAATATCAAGTGAAAGGTGTATTCAAATCTACTGACGACAATGTTTATCCTCCTGTATACGTGATTTACACGGTTAACGTTAAATACCCAGTAGGACCTTATTTGATGAAGCGTACGGATGCAGATCAGGGTGGTAACTTCTGGGAAGGTGGACATATGCTTGTAAACGGTGTATTTGACAAGACGAACGACTATGTATTTGACATGGGAGGTAAGATTGCAGATGCATTTATTTACAATTTGCCATATGACGAGAATCCTTGGGATGCAGCATGGAATATTGAAAATAAAGTTAGTGCTAGAGCAAATATTCAGTATACTTTTGTAAATCCGGCAGAAAAGGATGCAAATATTGTAGATATAAACGCTACGACCAAAGAGGATTGGAAGGGTGAAATTTCTGTAACGAAGTTACCTGCAGATGCTGATTATAGAGATATTGACGTTCAACCGGTTACTTGGTTTAACTTGGATCTGGACAAGATGGTCAATAATGTAGCTACTGGCGGAACGATTAGCATGACAGACGGTTTGAAAGCAAACACTGAAACTAAATTTACAGTACGTTTCGTTTCTCCGTTGAAATCATTGGTTGCCAAGGGTGGTGAATTGGATAAAAATAATACTACAATAGATCAAACTTTGAATATTATGAAGAGCATCGTTGTAAAAGATAAAAAAGATGTTGTTCTTTATGAGAAAGAAGCATTCGAAGAAATCATTGTAGATGCAGATGGTACTACGAAACGTGCAGCAGATAAAGTATACCAAATTTCGGCTCCGAAATTTGAATGGGCTGATGAGAATTCAAAAGCATTTGCAGCACAAATGGAACAAAGAGGTGGTAAGTGTTCTATCGATGAAACGACAGGTATTATCACATTCCATGCTACTGGTGAAGTAGGAGCTGTAAACTTGAAGGTGAAAGTTTCTATGGATTGTCCGTGGAGAAAACTTGAAACTATTGTAACTGTAGCGGTGAAATAGTTAAGATAGATTATAAGAAAATAATGGAACTTTGTTTTCATTATTGATTGCAACCAGGAGAAAGGGGGTGTCTGTACAAGACACCCCTTCTTCAAGTCATCAAAATCTGAATACTATATAAATTAGGTATGAAAAAATTATTATTGCCTTTTTGTCTTCTAATGTTGCTTTTCTCTTTATCAGTGCAGGCACAAAAGAAACAAGTATACAATGATTTTTCCCGTTGGAGTTTGGGGGTTAACGGGGGAATTTCAGCTTTCCGGGGAGACATGATCTCTTTTTCGGCGGATAAAACTTATATCGGGGTGCAAGGAGGTTTGCAACTGGGGTACCAGTTTACCCCGACTTTCGGTTTGTCCTTGACGGCCGACATGGGTCAAGGAAAGGGAAGTGCCAAGAAATGGGAGAAAGCGTTTAAGATTTACCCGAACGGGGAATCTTATTATGGCACGGACCCAGCGACTGGTTTCGCTTATTATAACGATATTTACACCAAGATCAAGTATTTCACGTTAGGCCTCCACGGTGATTTTAATGTAAACAATTTTTTCGGGAAGAAAGAACTACGCCGTTGGACCGTGTTGTTAAGTCCGGCGATTTACTTGCAAAAGTTCTCGCCCAAGTTATACAGGAAGGGAGATGACAAGCGTTTTGACACTTCTTCCACGCTGGATAATGACGTGAACTTAGGATTGGGAGGAGATATCGCCTTGCGCTATCGCGCGAGCAAGCACATTGATTTGCAATTGAAATCCGGGGTGGCTTGGATCGCGAATAATAACTTTGACGGTGTAGCAACTTGTTGCACGAGCAAGTACAATTGGCTGGCAAACCTCTCGGTTGGAGTAGTCTGGAAAATTGGTAACAACAAGAAGAAAGAGAACCTGATGTACGCCACCGCTCGTTCCGTGGCCCCGGTAATACTTCCCGTGAAAGAGACGACTTGCCCGGTGGTGAAGGAAGAGCAAAAGCCAGTTGTCAAACAAGAGGAGAAAACGGTAGAGAACGTTGTGAAGGTGGAGACTGCGGAGAAAACATTCCCGGTGTTACCAACGGTCCATTTCAAACGTAACTCAGCGATCATCGACACGGTTCGTTACGCCAATGAACTCTCTCGCATCGTGGAGGCATTGAAAGAGTTCCCGGGGGTGAAGGTTGATATTCGTGGTTACACGGATCACACAGGGACAGATCGTGTCAACTTGCCGTTATCCTTGAAACGGGCAGAGGCCTTGAAGACTTACCTCATGAGCAAGGGAATCCCCGCTGATCGGATGAGTACGTTCGGAGAGGGTAAAGATATATCCGTGGATCAAAAAGATATTTACACGGAAAAAGCCCGTAAGGTTGAAGTGAAAAAACACTAAGCCTCTCTATATGATCACAGGAAAAGCCACTTTGTATTCAAGGTGGCTTTTATTTTACGATTTCAATAGCTTGAGAATTTTTTCCTGGTCTTTTTGTAACTGAGCTCGTAATTCTTCAATATCGTTGAATTTACGTTCTCCCCGAACGCGGTCGATGAAATTTATCGTGATGGTTTTTCCATATAAGTCTCGATTGAAATCGAAGATATACACTTCGCAGGAAACTTGCCCATCGTTGCTGACCGTGGGGCGGATTCCGATATTGAGCATCCCGTTGAAGATTTCTTGTTCGATGATTACTTTTACGGCATACACGCCTATAGCTGGTAATAATTTTCGTTCGTCGGAAACTTGAATATTTGCTGTCGGGAAACCGATTTTGTGGCCTAAATGGTGCCCATAAACTACTTCTCCCGTGATAGAATAAGGATAGCCGAGGAAACGATTTACTGTAGTAATATCTCCCACAGCTAAAGCATTCCGGATTTTCGTGGAACTGACATTCACATCATCTTCTTCAAAAACGACTTCTTTTTCAAGGAAAAAACCGTATTCGTTCGCTAGTTCCTGTAAGTTTTCAAAATTTCCGGCTCGGTCTTTCCCGAATCGATGGTCATAACCCACGACAAGCCCTTTAATTTTTAGTTTGTCAATAAGAATCTTTTTCACGAAATCATTATAGGATTGCTGGGCGAATTCAAGTGTGAATTTCAAGATAATCAAATGATCAACGCCATATTTTTCCAGAATGGTAATCTTCTCTTCCAGTGTTGTTAAGATTCCTATTTTTTGTTCCCGAGGATAAAGCACTTCTCTCGGGTGGGGTTCAAAGCTGATAATGACGGATTCCCCATCAATACTGGACGCTTTCTCTTTTAGATGTTGTATCACGCAAGCATGACCTAAATGTACACCGTCAAAACTTCCAATCGTGACGACGGGGCATTTGATCTCTATATTTTCAACTCCGTAGTGAACCTTCATTTCTAGTCGTTTGAATAGTTAAGGGCAAAAATAATACAAATAACTGAATTATGGGGCTAAATAAACTCTAATCCCTGTATATATATTTATCGACAAATAATATAGGGTTGATAATGAGAGTGTATGGCCAAGTAGCCTCGACTGAGACAGAGCGATCTAAGCGAACATAATATTCTATATATCAATAAGTTGTAAATATTATTAAACGAACGTTTATTGATCGTTGAAATTGTTAAAAATGGAGGTGTAATATTAAATAGATATTTATAAAAATATACATTTATATAAAGCAGATATTTTAATGAGAAAAGTTACGTTTTAAGGTGACTTGATATTTTTTAATTACCAATATAATTCTTTTTAAGTATGAACAAAAAACGGAATTTTGCAAAAATGGCACTTTTAAGTGCTTTACTTTGTGGTCTTGCAAGTCCAACATTCGTCGGTTGTAAGGATTACGATGACGATATAAAAGATTTGCAGGAACAGATTGATGCTAATAAATCAGCTGCAACTCAAGAGTTATCAAAGGCCATTTCAGAACAGATTACGGCTTTAGAAAATAAATTAAATACGGCGATTGCAGATAAGGCTGATAAAGGTGTGATCGAGGGTCTTCAAACCGACATTAACAATTTGAAAAATTTACAGAGCCGTGTAGAGAAATTGGAATCAGAGGCGGAAAACTACTTGAAAGCTGGAGCTTTGGATAATTATCTTCAAAAAGGTGATATTGAGGGGTTCTTGAATGAAGATGCATTAGCAAAGTATTTGTCTGATCACAATTACTTGACTTCCGCGGATTTGGAAGGCATTCCGACAGAAACAATTATTAAAGGATGGATCACGAGTGAATTGACCGAAATTCAAGATTTAATTGATGGAATTAATGAATCGCTTGAAGGTATAGATTTGCCGGTGTTAACTGAAGATGTTACTACTTTGAAAGAACAGATGGAAGAAATGTTGAAAGAAGATGGAACATTTGCTCAGTTAAATGCTAAAATTGAGGCATTCGAAAATACGATCTCGGGGATCCTTTCTCCCGATGGTAATACGAATATTTCTTTCATAAGAAGTAAAGCCCTTGCTGCGGATGTCGTTTGGGGATATGGAGATATTAAAGAATCTCTTTCCAAAGGTGCTGTATTGAGTTTAGGTGATGCAGAATTCCCTGTAATCATTAATCCGACAAGTGTAAAGACAGATAAATTCCAATTTGCATTAGTTACTGCTGATGGGAAAGAGTTCCCGTGTACTATTGGTGTTTTGCCTACCTGGGAGATTAAGGGGGATGATGCTTTTGCTTCACGGGCAGCAGAGCCAGAGAAAGTTATCAACAAGGATATTTTCACGGTTTCAGCTTTGTGTAGTTCAGATACGAAGGTGGGCGATTACAAATTAGCCTTAAAAGCTACTCCTAAAGTTGAAAATGGGAAGTCGGTTTATTCAATGTATAGCTTTATTGTTAAAGTTAAGAATTCTGACGAATTAACGGGTATATCTGTTGATAAGAAAATTAAAATGTATCTTGGAATAGAAGAAGATATTAATGAATTTGCAACATTTGCTTTTAAAGAAAATGGTTCTTTGGCTTTTGAAGACGCTTCATCTTTACTTTATAAAGGGCAAGGATATATTATGATCGACGAGACAGATGAGTTTACAAAATCCTGTTTAGCAAATGGTAATATCGATCAACAAGCTTTGTATGAAGGGAAAATTCTTGTTAATGAGACTGTTGAGAATGTCCCTATGGAGATCGATGGTAAATCTTTGAAATTCGTATATTATGCGATGGATTGGAATGGAACAAAAATGGTGCCTGCAAAGTTTGAGGCAGAGTTCCATACTCAGATGTACAGCAAGGATGTTACTTTTGCTGATCAAAAGATTACGATTATGCAAGAGAATGGTAATACTCTAGATAATGCTTTAGAGTTTGATGCTATTTTAGGTAAGGTAATGACTGCTAAGCAGCTTGAATTATGGAAAACTCATGCAACTAATCTGAAAGGAACTGTTACTGATGCCAAAGGAACTGTTGTTACAGGTGCAGAAGTTGTAATTACGGGTAAAACTTCTTTCAATATTACGGCAACATCGGATGTTAAACCTGGAAATTATAATGTTACAATTAAGTTTGAGGATGATAGAACTGGAGAAGAAGGGCTGTTTATAATTACTGGTAAGTTAACCGTTGACGCATTTACAATTACACCGAATTTGGCTGATGGGTATTGGGTTAATAACGTTTTGACAATTCCTGGTGTATTTACAAATGCTACGACTCCATTTGACTTAAGTGTTAAAATGAATGATGCGTTCATCATTACGGCTCCGGAGGGAATGACCGTGACCAAAGAGTACGCATTAGTTCGTGAGGATATAACAGATGAATATATCGAGATTGATGGTGACAAGATTACTTGGAAGAAGAATCTTGCTAAGGAGAACTTGATCGGTAAAGAACTTGAGTTTATAGTAACGGTTAAGAATGGTTCTGTCGTATTAGCAAAAGAAACTTACAAATTGAAATTTGTTAATCCTTTAAGTGCAAAAGTTGAACAGAATGAGGTAAAACATACACTTGCTAATGATAGAAACTCTACGGCTAAATCAACATTTGATTTAAATAAATTGTTGTCATTTAAAGATGTGCAAACTGTAACGAATGAATTATTTGGACTTAGTGGCGATGGAAGTAAGGAAAAACCCTATGCATCGACAGGCGATTTTACTAGTTTGGCATATGATGTTTACGGTTTAGAGAAGTCTAATGTTAAGTTTGAAGTTATTGGGGAAAATAACACGAATCTTGTTCTTGATGAGGAGACGGGTGAAGTGACTTGGACAAATGTTACTGGAGCTGAGTTCAATGGTGTCACCGTGAACTTCAAGGTTACAATTACCCATAATTATGGAACTTCAACTGGAAATATCTCAGTTACGATTAAAGAAAAAGAGGTAAAATAATAATGGATTTCAATATTCATTATTGATTGCAACCAGGAGAATGGGGGTGTCTGATTCCAGGCACCCCTTTCTAATCAATTATTTAAAATGTATAGGTATGAGAAAAATAGTGTTCTCTTTTTGTTTTCTGATGGTTACTTCTTTTCTGGTAGCGCAGAACCAAACGAAACAAGTGTACAATGACTTTTCCCGCTGGAGCTTGGGATTGAACGGGGGCATATCCATTTTCCGTG
>ENA-OPRW01001131-OPRW01001131.1-human-gut-metagenome-genome-assembly--contig:-NODE-1131-length-20576-cov-5.206130_pt1 | contig 20576 bp, 11 predicted proteins | sample MGYA00241898_ERZ501890 | MGnify/ENA primary metagenome ERZ501890 (study PRJEB25962, sample SAMEA2042216) | human gut metagenome | biome: human gut; feature: human-associated habitat; material: faeces... | reverse complement strand
GTAGGTGATGTGCAGCATGTCGCACACCTCTTCACGGGTTAACCACTCGCCTTCTTCTTCGGAAGGTTTCTCATTAAAGCCGCGCTTTGCGCAGACCTCCTCTACAATCTCAGTGACAACCTGCCTGAGGTCATCCATCTGAAGCATTACGAAATTTCCAGTCATATCTTCGCGTTTAATAGTTTCATGCCGCAAAGGTATCGTAATGTCATGGGGTCTTTCCTCGGCAAAAATTAGTACGATTTCTGCCGAGGTATAATTAACAAATCGGGGCTTGTCTTTAACAAGCGGGCCCCGATTACAACGAAAAAAGATGCCCCAAACAGGACATCTCTAAAAGTTTATACGAAATTGGGATTGACCAATGAAAGCAATCGAAGTTTTATGTCGGTAGCATGCCTGCGCCCTCGTTTAAGTTGGTCTTCAGAAATATTGATGTTGTAATTCAGGTCATCAGACATAATAGCATTGCAAAGAGCCTCTGCCCAGTCATAGCCCTTGTTGATATGGATATCGGGGAATTTCTCCTGAACGGCGGCATGGAAGGTGTGGTAGTTGTACTCACCGCAAAGCAAGTTGTCTTTGACCAAGGCTGTGAAGATGTATGCCAGGATGGAGTCTGTATCTTCGAGTTGTTTCCACTCCTGCAATATCTTTTGGATTTCACCCGCCAAAACTGAGACATGTTCCGCAGACAGCATCTCTTCCAGGAGAACATAGGTGCTCTTCCTTCCTCTGCGCCCTTGCACTTCTAACGGGGCTACATCTATGACCTGCTTGGCCTCACCTTTCTTCAGCTTTTGGGTCACTTCCTTCCACTGCCCCTTTGTATAGCGGGCTTTGTCAATACTTGCACCGATGAGGGATTCCACGCATCCCCTTCCGATTATCTTCTCCCAATAAGGGTTTTCCGGCTTCAAGAAAGTCTGGGATATGAGGTCGGCTGCATGAAGAAATCCATTGTCAAAGATAATCCAATAATAAAGACTGAACAGATAGGGATTTTTGTGAAGCAGCCGCTCACGGATAGTTTCATTGTTGAGGGAAGAGTCAAGCATTTCAGACAAACGTCCCTTCAATGGGTTGTCATCGTTCCCCATCAGACTTTGCTGGTAGTGCTTATTGTCAGGGAACAGGGAGGCTACGATTTTCATCATACCTTTCACGCCCTTGGTTGAAAACATCTCCATCAAAAAGAAGAAGTTGGTCTGTATGAAAGTCATGTCGCCATCGTAGGCTTTCTGGAACGTATCCGTAAACTCCTTATACTCTTCTGGATGGTCATAATGCCAACGCCTAAGGGAAAGGATTTTCAGCTCATCTGTCGTTATCTCGGCTACCTCCTGCTTACGGTTCTGCTTGTAAAACCGCCTATATTCTTGGACAGCATCCAAGATTTCTTGTGTGTCGGGCTTCTCGACTTTATCCGCTATGGCATCTGCCAATCGGCCTTCACCATTGTCAAATAGGAGATAACAGCACAGGCAGTATGCAGAAGCATCACCTGACTCAACGGCCTTTGCGTACAACTTGTCTATATCAAAGCCATCCTTCGATGACACGGCAGCAAGATTGACAATGACTGATTGCAGCGGTTCTGCATTGCCATCGCCAAGATCTAAGATGGTCTGATGGTACGGCTTCTGTAACTGTCCTTCCAAGTCTTGCTTGAACTTGGAATAGACATCTGCGTGGGCTTCTTTCCAGTCTAACATTCTCATCCATGAATGTAGCAACTATCCTTTTGTGTGGTTATCCCCAACCCCTGTCAGATCAAACCTATATACTTTCTCTTCTGACTGAATTTGCTCAAAGAAAGTTATCATATAGATGGGATAATAAGTGATTTTCCCTTTGGTTTGTACATTCTCTTGACAGAACACATAGGCCTGGGGTACATCATAATCTTCATTTGCCATGACGTTTGAAAGTGCGTTATGCCGTTCATAGTCCTTGCCAGACTTAACCTCTATTGGCAATACATTGTTGTCATATTCCACAACAAAGTCCAGTTCTCCTTGCTTCTTATTATTGAAATAATATAGAGAGTCTTGCTGTTCCTCTGTAAAACCATGTGCATAAAGTTCTTGTGCCACAAGATTCTCGAAAACAGAGCCAAAGTTGATATTTGGATCCTGACTGAGCAATCTTGCCTGTATGTTCCCTCCATACATGGCAGCAAGCAGCCCTACATCGTTCAAGAACAGTTTGAAAAGATTACGCTGTTTGCTTAGCAGCAATGGCACTCGTGGTTCTTCAACATTATATGTCGGAATAGCAACGCCTGCATCCTTTAGCCATAGGAAACCATCCTCATACTTGCTGAATCTGGCTTTCTCGTTTAATTCTTTCAAGATGAAACGCTTGTTCTTTGCATTCAGTTCAGATGGAATAAGGTCATATATTTCCTCAATCTGCAACTTGCGATCTGAGTTGTATTTTGTGATGTCTCTTTTGTAGGTACGAATGATACCACGTTGTTCTTCATATACTCTTCGAAGGTTATTTGTGTCGAGATACTTCTGCACTGCTGCAGGCATACCACCTATAATGAGATATAGCCGGAGGGCTTCCAGCATTCTCTTGTGGATAAAGTCATCGACAGGATGCCTTTCCTCAAAGCTTTTACGCAGATGAGCGATGACATCTGGACCAATGCCGATAGCCTCAAAGAACTCCAAAAGGTCAAGAGGATACATTTCTATTTCGTCCATGTACCCGACAGGAACGCTGCGCAAGTCTTTCAGTTCAACACCCAACAGAGAACCACTCATTACATACTTATAACTACCTTCGTCCACAAGAAACTTAATGGCAGTAACCATTTCTTTGCATTCCTGAACCTCATCGAAGAATATAAGAGTCTTTCCTGGAACCAATGGCTTTTTCGAAAAAGCAGAAAGGCGCAAGAGCAAATCTTTCGCTCCCTTTTGCTCACTGAACAGCTCTATGGCACCGGGCTGCTCTACGAAATTAATCTCAACAACATTTTCAAAGCATTCTTTACTTGCCTTTCTTATAGCATACGTCTTGCCGACCTGTCTTGCACCTGTAACCAACAAGGCACGTTTGTCGTTGAGTATAAAGTTACGTATTAGCTCGTCAGCTTTGCGTGTAATCATATCAACTTGACTTTGTGAGTGTAAATATACAACATTTTGCTTATAAACAAGAACAAAACTTCAACAATTTGCATTTTTCCAATATAAAACACCATGTTATTTTACATTTTTCCAATGTAAAATCAGAAGTATATTTACATTTTTCCAAGTTTTCTTAATTAGCAGATTTATCTTTTATAGAAGACAAAACCAGTTATTTTTGTGTTTTTGTCTTGTATAATTCACATCTTGGGTTCCAGTATTCTCGGTTTACGCCCTGACTGACTAATCTAACAAGGGATTGAATATACCAACATCTATCGTTTGAAGTTATAAGCTATTTAGAAGCCTCTTCCATCAGTGCCGCACGTTCTTCCTCACTCATGTCTTTAAGAATTTGGAGTAAATCTTCCTTGCTACTGACTTTCTGAGGGACCTTGAGTAGATATGAATTATACTCCTGCATCACAGGTAGTGGATATGCGCCAATATATTTAGATGTAACATCATTATCGGAGCTATGCGCCATACTACTTTTTATATATTCCCGAGGTACAAATCCGGAATTGTTCAGATTAGTGGCAAAGCTATGCCGTGCCCAAGTAGAGGTGGGGGTCTGCTCCAATTTCAGAAGCTCGGCTACTTTCTTCATATGTTTGCGGATGTATTTATTGTAGCGTTGTATTACCCACAACTCTTGTTTTGGAGTTTTAGACTTGTCCAAAATGGGGAAAACACGTTCGCCCATTTTGGGCTCGTTACCATACCTTTCAATAATCTTCTGAATCTCTGGTGTGACAGGAAAAAGAACTTCGCTGCTACCCTTACTACGTCTCTTTGTCTTATGCCTTTGGAATCTCAGTTGTTGCCCTTGTGAAGAAAAGTACAGATTGTCATATTCTAATCGGAGTGTGTCCGCCAGATTCTGCCCATTGGCAAAATACATAAAAAGAAACAGGCCAAGGTCGCGGAATAGCGCATTTTTGTCCCTTGGAATAAAGAGTTCCTTACCATTCTCATCTTTTGCTTCACCCTTCTCCCAAAACTCATATAGCTGCTGAAAGACTGTCACCGCCATAAAGCAATCCTTCCGGCTTTCCATTTGGTTATAGCCAGAGTCCTTGAACATTTCCTTTGTATTACCTTTAACATAACCTTTTCTGATGGCTCTATTCACCATAGTACGAAAAGTGCGTAGATTAATACCGATATATGTTGAACTCAGTTCGGCATCTTGCATCGTTTTCACCCAATTCTGCACGAAGTCAAAGTTGATGTCGGAAAATTTGACCTCTTTACCATTATCTTTAATAAAACGGTTCCGAGTGTCTTTACCCACACCTGCTGTCCCGAATTCTCCTTCATTCTTCTTCTCTTGGATATACTCGTCCCAAATAGTGTATATGGTTACATCGTCATTTGAAATTCCATTGTACCTATCTTTGATTCGGGCAATGGAAAAAGTACCAGCATCGGCCATCTCATATACTATTGGTTTCAGATTGGTAGTATGCTTTTTTAGTTGTGCGCGTTTCTCGGAATCACTTCTCACTCTTGTACTTTGCTCGTGCTTGCACATTTCCAACCAATTATTCCATTTGCATTTTTCACCTATTGGCAAATAGAGACGCTTGGAATCCTTGGTTATTCTTAGAACGATTGGCAACTCTTGAAGTTGGTCGTGCTCCAATGGATGGCCAGCTTCATCTCTCTTTGTAACGGCCCACTTGCGAATATCAATAGTAAGTGACACATAGATGCCCTTGTAGTTGAAATTGGCTAAATCAGCCGATTCGGTGAACATGAACTTCTTCTTTGGTATAGCTAAACCCTTTATTTATCGATGATTTCAAATACTTTTTGGTGAACATGATGTAAACATAGACCTCTAAATTCTGTGCAAATTTACGGCATTTTCTACAAACCGAAAAATTATAACTAATTTATCTACAGATATTTAGGATTTTTGGAAATTCCATAAAATCACTATGGAAAAGACTCATAATCTGGAGGCCCTAGGTTCAAGCCCTAGCTGGTCCACGCTTCTATTACGGCGGCTTACGAGAAATCGTAGGCCGCTGTTTTTTGTTTCTATAGTTTCGAGATGGAAGCAGAAATACGCCTTAAACATGGGTTGTACGTGATTCTATACGCGGAAAAAGTGGCAATATTGCCAAAAAATCCGTGATGATTTACCTCGTGTTGACAGGAAAATTCTAACTTTGTACGGAAAAAATGGCAATATTGCCAAAAAAAACGTGTAGAAATAAAGGCGATGCAAATAAAAAGGGAATTCTACTTGCAACAACTTATAGATGGTAAGCAAAATGGGCTAATAAAGATTGTGACGGGAATTAGGCGTTGCGGAAAGTCGTTTCTTCTCTTCAAATTGTTTAAGCAACATTTACTCAAAGCAGGAGTTGATGCGGAGCATATAATACAGATTGCACTTGATGACATTGAAAGTGCAGATCTTCGTGAGCCACTCACATTGTATAAATGTATCAAGGCAAAGATGAAAGATGATGATTTGTACTACATTCTGTTGGATGAGGTACAGCTCGTCCCGCGATTCGAGGATGTATTGAACAGCTTATTACGTATAGATAATGCCGATGTTTATGTAACAGGAAGCAACTCAAAATTTCTGTCAAGCGACATCATCACGGAGTTTCGTGGGCGAGGAGACGAAATACATCTTTATCCTCTTTCTCTTTCAGAGTACTGCGAAGGCACTGGCCTGTCACCTGCAGAAGCATGGAAAGACTATTATACTTATGGTGGATTGCCACATATATTGACACTTGAAACAGAAAAAAAGAAATTTGACTATCTCGATAATTTGTTTGAAAGTGTTTATCTGATAGACATTTTAGAGCGTCAGCGTATCAAAAACAAGGCTGAGTTTGAAGAGCTTGTTAAGATTATCGCTTCTGGAATCGGTGCCCCTACCAATCCGGCAAAATTGGCAAATACTTTTAAGAGTGTAAAGAATGTCAACATCGACCCCACAACGATTAACCGTTATCTGGGCTATATGCAAGATGCGTTCTTGATAGAAAAGTCTGAGAGATACGATGTAAAAGGGAAAAAATATATTGGTAGCCTCGCTAAATATTATTACTCCGATCTTGGACTGAGAAATGTTATCTTGGGTTTGCGTCAACAAGAGGAAACCCATATTATGGAGAATATCATCTACAACGAGTTGCGTCGCAGAGGATGTAAGGTGGATGTCGGCATGGTGGAGCAACGTTTTGTTGACGATGATGGCAAGTGGAAGCGCAAGCAACTTGAAGTGGATTTTGTTGTGAATCAAGGTAACCAAAGATATTATATCCAGTCGGCATTAGCTTTACCTAATGAAGGCAAGCGTAAACAGGAAATGGGGTCGTTACTCAGAATTAACGATTCTTTCAAGAAAATGATTATTGTGAAGGATGACATTAAACCATGGCGCGATGAGAATGGAATCCTTACAATGGGATTGTTGGATTTCTTAATGAATGCAGACAGTCTTGAACAATGATTCAAGGTTTATCACGTCTAAAAGAATATTTTTTCTATGAAAAATTCTATGCATTCCAAGATAAATAATCTCTTGCACAAATTTAGACAGAAAGGAAAAATCAGCAATACCTCTATAGCTGGCAATAAATCAACTTGGGCGCTTGTAAATGGCTAAAATTTACAAGCGCTTACAAGGTTTTACACGCGGTTTTTACTTGCAATAGAGGATGCGTGCATAACGTAAATGTCTGATTATCTGAATTTATTATTATACAGTGAGAGCTTGTAAGGAATAAAAAATCCGTAAAGTTCCCGTGTATAACCCCTCAAAACAGCCTCTTATTATGGAAGACATTCAAGAGAAATACAACCATCTTCTTCAGCAGAATGAGGCTCTTCGTCAAGAAAACGAAGAGTTGAAATTGCTTCTACATGCGCACGGCATTGAATATAAGCCCAAGCATGCAGAAGAGAAGGATGGTGTATATTCACCCTTCACCTTCCCATCTGTCAAACTTTCCATAGAGGAGCGTGTCGCCATTTTTCATTCCTTGTTCAAGGGCAGAGAAGATGTGTTTGCGCGAAGATGGTTCAGCAAAACAACAGGCAAGAGCGGTTACCAACCTGTCTGTATCAATGAATGGAGGCGAGGCGTATGCGACAAAAAGAAATACAAATGTGCAGATTGTCCTAACAGACATTTTGCGCCACTCACTTATCAAGACCTCTATCGTCATTTGGAGGGCAAGGACGAGAACTGTTGTGATGTTGTCGGACTGTATGCTATAATGCCCGACAACAACTGTACCTTTCTTTGTACCGATTTCGATGACAAAAGCTGTAAGTATGGCTATAAAAACGATGTTCTTGCATTTGTTGGAGTATGCAAAGAATGGAATATTCCTTATGCCATTGAACGCTCGCGCTCAGGTAACGGCGCCCATGTATGGATTTTTTTTGAGGAGCCAATTCCGGCTTTCAAGGCAAGACGATTAGGGAATGCCATCCTTACAGAGGCTATGCGACATAATGGTCGTATGTCCTTCAACTCATACGACAGATTTTTCCCAAACCAAGACAGAATGCCCGAAGGAGGCTTCGGCAACTTGGTCGCTTTGCCATTGCAGGGACAGGCTCGTAAAAGACGGAATAGTGTTTTCGTAGATGACGATTTCCTGGTGTACAAAGACCAGTGGGCTTTCCTTTATAACATCAACAAGATGAAGAATAAAGAAGTAGACATGCTACTAAACCTACATGTCTGTGAAGGACTTGGAGCACTCACCACTTCAAGTGAAAGCAAGCCTTGGGTTACTCCTATACCACAAGATATTTTCAAGGGCGATTTTTATTCTGAAATAGAAATCACCAAAGCCGATAAGATTTATATTCCGCTAAGGGCTGTTTCGGCAAAAGTTCTGAATCACCTTAAAAGAATAGCATCATTCAAGAACCCAGAGTTTTATAGCAAGCAAGCACTGCGACTTTCCACATATTCCGCACCTCGCATTATCTCATGTTTTGACATCACTGAAGACTATCTCGCCATGCCTCGCGGTTGCGAAGATGCAATTCTTTCTTTCCTCAATGAGAATGGAGTAAAGTATAATATTGTTGACGAGACCAACCACGGTACGCCTATATCTGTTTCTTTTCAAGGTAAAGAACGAGAAGAACAACTGGCAGCTATCAACGCCTTGCTAATGCACAGTAATGGCGTGCTTCACGCTACTACGGCATTTGGAAAAACAGTTACAGCGGCTGCAATCATTGCACGAAAAAAGGTGAGTACACTTATTCTTGTTCATTCGAAGGCATTGCTTGCCCAATGGCATGAACGCTTGACGGAGTTCTTGAGTATTGACTATGTAGAACCACCAGTGCCGAAGAAGCGTGGTCGCCATAAGAAATTCTCCCCAATAGGCTGTCTCGACTCTACTGACAACTCGCTTCATGGCATTGTTGATATCGCACTCATCCAGTCATGTCTTGATGGCGATAGCGTAAAGCCTATTGTTGAAAACTACGGAATGGTAATAGTTGATGAATGTCACCACGTGTCGTCTATAACATTTGAGAATGTACTGAAGGGCGTAAAGGCACATACCGTTTATGGCCTGACGGCAACTCCTATCCGCAAGGATGGACATCAACCTATCATTTTCATGCAATGTGGCCCCATTCGTTTCTCTGCCGATGCAAAGAGTCAGGTTACGAAACAATCATTTGAGAGGTATCTCATTCCTCGATTCACACCATACCGTTCCATTACTGATGACAAACAGTCTATAACAACATTGTATCAGTTGCTTTCAGAAGACGAAATACGCAATTCGCTCATAGTAGAAGATGTGTGTAAGGCTGTTGACGCAGGAAGAACGTCAATCATTCTGACCAACAGAACTGCACATGTCACCATGTTAGCCGAAATGTTGAGGGACAAAGTGAAGAATGTTGTGACATTGACAGGGACAGGAAACGCGAAAGAAAAACGGGAGACGCTGCAACACCTGCATGAGATTTCTAGGGAAGAACCTTTGGTGATAGTTGCAACGGGAAAATATGTAGGCGAAGGTTTTGACTATCCTCGCCTTGACACCCTTTTCCTTGCTCTGCCCATTTCATGGAAAGGTCTTGTCGCCCAATATGCGGGCCGATTGCACCGCGAAAACGAAGGAAAGAAAGATGTGCGCATCTATGATTACATTGACATTCATGAACCAGTCTGCGACAATATGTATAGGAAGCGACTGAAGGGGTACGCTTCCATTGGATACAAAATCATTTCCCGACATATCCCCACATTGTTTGACGATATGAAAGATATAGGCATACCTGTTTGTGAGGAGCAGATATTCAACGGTAGAACATTTATCCGTCCTTACTCTTCAAGTATAGGAGATGCCAAGCGCTCCATCGTTGTTTCTTCTCCCAAGTTATATAGAGTAGAGCGTAGTGTTTTGGTCAATCAGTTGAGCGAGTTGGCTCATATTGGAATCGAAGTTCTCATTATCACGACAGCAAGTAACCCTGAAACAGAATACCTTTTGCAAAGAGGATTGTCTGTAAGAATATTGCCAGAAGTAAAACTGTGCACAACCATCATTGACAAGGACATCGTATGGTATGGCGCTATAAATACTCTTGGCTATGCTACAGAAGAGGACAATGTGATAAAAGTGGTAGACAACAAACTTGCCAATGAATTATTAGAAGTTCTGCTCACTTCCTAATTCCTGCGTAAACAATGCGTAAACAAACTGTTTGAGTCATGGATATTCAGAAATACGGTACAGAATATCAATTAGAGATAACTCATTGATAATCAATAAAAGTTTATAATAATAAAATATCACGGACTATCATTCTGTTGGTCTCATAATCTGGAGGTCCCTGGTTCAAGCCCAGGCTGGTCCACGCTTCTATTACAGCGACTTACGCTTCAGCGTAGGTCGCTGTTTTTGATTCCTGCGTAAACAAACTGTTTGTTCAGAGAATACTTTTGTACAATAATCATAAATATACATACTAGATGCGTTTATTTCAGATCAAAGTCCTATATTTGCCATCGAAAGATGGGATTTTACTCAGTCTGTTGAGTAAAAATACTCAGTCGACTGAGTAAAATTATTCATTATACTGAGTAAAATAACTTGAAAGCCCCCATTAAATATAGCAAGACTATACATATCACATCATCATCTATAAACAACAGACCATGTACAAAAGAAAGATATATGATACCATCATCAAGAGATTAGGTGAACAAAGAATGTTCATCCAAGTAATCATGGGACCACGACAGATTGGAAAATCTACCGTTATCAAGCAAGTATTGGATGATTTAAGTAAACCGTTTCTTTTCTATTCTGCCGACACCATACCTTCAACATCTTCCACTTGGATTAGCGATTGCTGGAATAATGCGCGTCTTCAAATGCGCACACAAGGACTTGAAGAAATGATCTTGGTTATTGACGAGATACAAAAACTTAAAAACTGGAGTGAATATGTAAAGAAAGAATGGGACGCTGATAGTATAAATCACATCAACATCAAAGTGGCATTATTAGGGTCATCAAGGGTGTTATTAGAAAAAGGACTGGCAGAGTCTCTCATGGGACGATATGAGGAAATCAGAATGAGCCATTGGAGCTATCCAGAAATGAAAGAAGCCTTTGGAATGACTATTGAACAATACATCTATTTTGGAGGCTACCCAGGAGCTGCCATGCTTATTGGTGACGAAGAACGTTGGAAGAACTATGTTAGCGGAGCCATCATTGATGCTACTATAAACAAGGACATCTTGATGGATTCTCCAATAGGGAAACCTGCTCTGCTTCGTCAAACTTTCGAATTGAGCGTAGCTTATTCGGGTAAGATACTTTCTCTAACAAAAATGCTGGGAATATTGCAAGATGCTGGCAACACAGTTACATTGGCAGGCTATCTAAATCTTTTGAGCGATAGCGGGCTTGTCACAGGACTACAGAAATTCTCTATAGATGTAGCCCGCAAACGTGCCAGCATTCCTAAATACCAAGTGTACAACAATGCCTTATTGAGTTCTCAATTAGGTCTAACATTTCAAGAAGCCGTTTCTGATAGTAAGCAATGGGGACAATTCTTTGAATCCGCCATAGGAGCCTACATATTAAGCGAAGCTTTTACCCATCGTTTTGAAGTCTTTTACTGGCGAGAAGGCAACGACGAGGTTGACTTCATCCTCAAGAAGAATCAGAAATTCATAGCTATAGAAGTAAAAAGTAATGGAGAGGCTTATACCACGGGCTTAGAGCGTTTTCGCAATCTATTCCATCCGTCGGCAATATTTATCGTAGGCGAGAAAGGTATCTCCCCAGAAGTTTTCTTGAACATGGATCTAAGAAAACTATTTGAATAACTTAATGACAAATAATTATGGCAACAAATAAAATACGTGAAGAGGAAGTAAAGAATAAAATTCGCTAAGAATTCTTTCAAGACTATGATGCGACACCTATCTTGGGCGCTTGTAAATGGCTAAAATTTACAAGCGCTTACAAGGTTTCACACGCGGTTCTTACTTGCAATAGAGGATGCACGCATAACGTAAGTGCCTGATTACCTGGATTATTGTTATACAGTGAGAGCTTGTAAGGAATAGAAAAGCCTGTGAGGTTTCCGTGTGCACAACTATCATAGACAAAGACATCGTATGGTATGGCGCTATAAATACTCTTGGCTATGCAACAGAAGAGGACAATGTGATAAAAGTGGTAGACAACAAACTTGCCAATGAATTATTAGAAGTTCTGCTCACTTCCTAAATTCTGCGTAAACAAGGCCGTAAACAAACCGTTAGCCCCATAGACATTCAATGGCGTAGTATCAAAAAATCATGGGCGCAAGTTTTTAAAAAAAAGTTTGGCGCAAGATTTTTTTTAAAAAAAAGTTACCTTTGCGGCAAATATATAAAAGACTTAAATCCCCGATGTACCCATGAAAAGATTGTTAATGTTCATCCTAACGCTTAGCGCGTTGTGTGCCACTGCCCAGGAAATCCAGATAAAAGGCGACGTCAGCAGTGTGTTGACGCGTGAAGGCGTGAGCCGTGCCGTTGTGCGCCTCATGACGATGGATGGAGAAACCGTTCTTGCAACCGACACCACGCGCTATCAACTCATCACCGAGAGAGGTGACCATTGGAGCAACACTTTTGTCGACAAACACAGCGGTGCGACGTTTTCGCTTGTCGCGCCAGCCAGAGAGGGCTATATGCTCGTGGTTGAAGCAAAGGGTTTTGAAGAATACCGCAGCAAGGTGGTGCCTGAAAATGGAAAAACGAAGGTGAAAGTGCCTGCCATCTATCTCATCCCCTGCGCCAAGGAGCAACAGCTTGGCGAGGCTGAGGTCAGAGGAACGCGCATCAAGATGTTCTACAGGGGCGACACAATCATATATAATGCCGATGCTTTTAACCTGGCCCAAACGGAATCGCTCAGAAAGCTCGTGCAGCAGCTTCCCGGGGCCGAACTGAACAATGGAGAAATCAAAATCAACGGTAAGCGCGTTGACAACCTGCTCATCAGCGGCAAGGATTTCTTCAACGGAAACATCCAGGCCGCGCTCGACAATTTGCCCGCTTATGTGGTCAGCCGCATAAAGGTCTACGACAAGGCCGGAGAACTCTCGGAACTCACGGGCAAGGATATGCACGACGAAAACTATGTCATGGACGTGCGCCTCAAGCGACAGTACATCGGCATGTGGATGGCCAAAATTTCTGCTGATGGCGGCACCGATAACCTCTGGGGTGGGCAAGCCTTCTTGATGCGTGCCGACGACCGCCAGATGTTCTCCGTCAATGCCGATGTCAACAATTTCAACTTGAACCGCCAGATGATGGACATAGCCAATACGGAAGATCCCGATCCATCGGGGAGAATCCGTAGAAAGACCGCCCGTCTCTCTTATTATATGGAGCCAAACGGAACGTGGCGTTTAACGGCCAGTGGTTCCGTCAGCAGAAAAGACAGCGAGAAGAACAGTTGGCGGAACGAGGAGACCTATCTCTCGTCGACCAACCTCATGAACCGTATCGAAGAGCATTTTGATGGTGAGGACCTCGCCGCTGAGGCCGCCACCGCCCTGCGTATTAGGAAGTCTGGACACTGGCAACACACCGTCAGCTATGACTTCAATTTCTCCCGCAACCGCAATCTGAACGATTATCGCGCCCTGTCTTATTACCTTCCTGCCAGAAACGCATGGAGCGACCTTTCGCTCGACAGCATCATCCGTCTTGAAGAGGCAAAAGGGGCGGAAAATGCCCTGCTCAACAGCCTCCTCTCCCCGTCGTTGGTGCGTCAGCGCAGCGTGAGCCACCGTCCAGTTTGGAAGTCAACGTTTGTCTTCGGCTCCGACCTTCTCAACTTCAATGCAACGCTGAAGCATGCCACGCTGAAGCGGCATGATTTTGCCAACTATCGCTTGACAACGTATGCCGACCCCGCCACCGACGCCCGCCGCCGTTATCGTTTTCATCGCGACTATACTCTCGACCTAAATCCCGAGCTCGAATGGGTACATAAATATGAACATCTCAAGCGTTACGATGGCGTCTTGACGCCCCGCCTGCGCTATACCTACCGCTACGGAACGTCCAATCATCCCGAATATCGTCTTGAACGTATGACGGAATGGGCCGAAGGACAGGGTTGGGCGCTTCAACAGCTCGGCCAGCTTCCTTCAACGTCTTGGCAGTCGGTATGCCTTGACGAAGCCAACAGCTACTACGCCGTTGAAAAAGAAGAAAAGGCCGAGGCTGGTCTGCGTTTCTCCCACAAGATACTTCTCAGCAACGGCACGTCTCTCCTCCTTGAGGGCGACGAGGCTTTCTATTACCAGCGCAGCACGCTCAACTACGACCGCGAAGGCCGCCAATACCGTCCCCTTCGCAGCGGCTTCTTCTTTAAGCCCGACTTGACGCTCCGCTGGAAGCGCGAGAGCCGCGAAGGCCGCACGTGGATGCCGGAGTGGTCGGCCCGCTATCAGGGTCGGCCCGCCATGCCCTCCCTCCTGCAACTTCTTCCCATCCGCGACGCCTCCGACCCGCTCAACCGCTTCTTAGGCAATGAGCAACTTGGCAATTCCTTCACCCATCAGGTGGGTTCTGCCTATCGTTTGCAACATATCAAGTCGGGCCGTTCGTGGAACATCGACGCTAATTACCGCCGTTTGCACAACGACATCGCCATGCAGTCGTCCTACGATGCTGCCACGGCCGTTCGCACCTATCAGCCCGTCAACACCTCGCGCACGCATGCCGTTCAGGGAAGCACGCGGTTTTCAACACCGCTCGATGCCAAAAAACGCTTCTATCTCAGCGTCTTTTTCGATTCCGACTATTATCAGGCCGAAAATCGCTCCAGCCTTGCCGGACAGACTGCCGCCGCTGGTCTTCTGCGCAACGTGGGCCTCACGCCTGGTCTCGGCCTGCAAGCCACCATTGGTGACAAATTCCGTTTCTATGGCCGTTGGACCACTGCTTTCCGCCATGTGCGCCAGCCAGGTATGAGCGACGACTATCGCGAAACGGTGCTCTATGGCGACCTCAGTTACACGTTGCCTTTCGGCATCCAGCTTGCCACCTTCGTGCGAACCGTCTTCTATGCCGGCAACAGTCAGGCTTTGCTTAATCAAACCGTGACCAACTGGGACGCTTCGCTTTCAAAATATTTCTTCGATGACCGCCTCGGCTTCCATTTCAAGATCCACGACCTTCTCGCTCAGAACCGTGTTTATCAGAGCGAAGTGACCACCACGGGTCACATTGAGCGCTACACGGATGTCTTGCCCCGTTACTTCATGCTCACGTTGAGTTACAATATCAACTGGATGGGCAAGAAGAAATAAGTTATTCTTGTACCATTACTAAATAAACAGCTGGCCCGCCGACATAGCTCCCCCTCTCTCCACAAAAGCCAAAGCGGATGGAAACATTTCAAAGTGTTTCCATCCGCTTTGTTTTATACGTAGGTGGTAAATGGTGTCGCTTTCAGTTTGCCTGGCGGCAGTCCGTTCACTTGCCCATCCGTTTTTCTTTGTTTGCGATGTAGATGCGTGAAGGAAGGTGCTGAAAACTGCCGTTGGCGAATTTGTGGCCCAGTAAGTCATAGACATAGGCGGCCTTGGCAGCAGAGTTTTCAACGGTACTGATGCCGTCGGTGGTTGCAGGTTTGAAGACCACCGTATATGTGCCACTCTCGGGGGCATAGAAACGGAGAAAATTGCCATCGCTCCAGGCCTGCGGCACGCGGCGTCCGTAGGTGTCCGTCCAGTGGTCAACGGCATAGCCGTCGGCAGGGTAGGCACGCAACACGATTTCCTCGCCAGCACGATAGGTGTAAGTGTCGGGCTGGCCGTTGGCGTCAGCCGTTCCTTGTTTCATGTCGGCCGATTTCACCGTCACGGTGCAAGCCTCCGACGATTTGTCCGTCACCAGCACAGGGATGTCATACACCATGCGCTTCGTTTCGCTCTTGGCCGGCATACCGTCCGTTTTGCTGTCCCAGCCAGAAGCCCAGGAACTGTCGAAGCGCAAACGGATGCGGGTGATGCCCAGTGGCAGGTCGTAGGGGAGCGTCACGGTCAAGACATAATCGTTCAGCGCATCGTTGGCGGGACTTTCCTTCTTGCCGTAAACCTCCAACACTTCCCCCTCGTCCTCAAAGTCGCCGTCAGCGTTGAGGTCGATGTAGGCCGAGAGGCGGCAATAGTTGAGGCCGCCAGAAGAAAGCCAGTGGAGCTTGAAGCGGCTACCTTGTGGCGCCTTCACCGTCTGCGTTGTCTGGCAGAGCGATTCAGGACAGTCAGTAGCAGCATAGACGTTTTTCTCTTCACCGCCGTTTTGCGCCACAGCGATGGAGCGGAGAAATTGCCCGAAGGATTTCATGTCGTTGTAGTCCGCCATGTTCTCCTGCGGCATGCCCCATTTGTCGGCAAAGAAATGTGCCGTGAAAGTCTGCGGCGCCGCGCCATAATAGGTGTACGGGTTCTCCGTGCTCACCACGCGTCCTGAATCATCCGTCCAGTTGAGAAATTCGCAGCCGTTGGCGGGAGTGGCACGCATGGTCACCTCCTTGGCGTTTGTCACCGTGAGTTTCGTTGTTCCAGAAATCTGCACGCGGCCCTGTTTCGCGTCGGCCGTCTGCACCGTCACGCTTCTCGCCTCCGTGATGTTGTCCTTGAGGATAACGGTGAAGAGCAGTTGCGTGCCGTCGTTGAATTTCAGCATCGCTTTCGCTTTGCCGCATGCCGCCGTTGCCGGAATGTTCATCGCGGTCGTTTCCGTCATTTCGTTGTCGGCGATGGTGCCATCGTTGTCCAGGTCGATGCCGAAAGAAAGCGTCGTTCCGTCGGTTGGCGTTGCCAGTGGCAGCGTGAACGTCTCTCCGCGCAGTGCGGAAAACACGAGTGTTGATGTCGCATCGGTGGCGAGGTAGCGGTATATATAATAAGGAGTACCGTCAGTCTTTTGCAGCGTTGCGAAATACTTTCCGAGCAGGCGTGCCGCCACTTCAGCCGTGTTGCCCGTTGGTTGGTCGGAATAGCTCAGCGAAGCGTTGTGCGCCCATTTCCAGTCGTTGGCAAACCAGTTTGGAAGGACCTTTCCGTTGTCGCGGTTGTTGAAAAACGCCTGCCAGCGCGGATAATAGAAATCCTTCATCATGCCTGCCCATTCGCGGTAGGAATAATCGCGTAGTCCGCTGGCCTCGCTTGAGTTCTCGTCGCCCCACGTCGAAATCAGCGTTCGCGCATTGTTGAGCTCAAGCCATTGGCGGTCGGCTTCAGTGGTGCCTTCCGCCTCGTCGGCAATGCCCCGTGCCATGTTCGTCCAGCGTCCGAGCATGAAATTCTCGTTGGTGGAGAGCAGTTCGTCAAGGTCAAGCATCAGTTGCAAGTAAGCGTCCCGTCGTTTGGCATAAGCCTCCGCCTCGTTTTGGCTTTTGGCCGCTTCGTTGATGGAAGCGAGGAGCTGGTGGCCGTAGTCGGTCAGTGCCTGGCGAGAGAAATCCGTCAGGTCATAACTGTAGTTGGTCCCCGATAACTGTGCCGCCAGCATGTTGTGGGCAGCGCCCACCATCATCTGTGTGTCATAGAAAATGCCCGTTCCGCCCCAGCTCGACACGCGGTCGACAGTGAGCGATGGACGAGCGCAGAACACCGCCTCGTGGGGGCCTTGCAATGAAGTTTCGCAATTTAGCGCCGAGTTGCGCACCAGTTCCCAGGCCTTCTGTGCCGCCGTGTTTGATGTGCCATAGCGTGCCAACGTATAATCCTTCAGCCACGCCTGCGGCGAAGGAGCCGAGGCGCGCCAGGGAAGTTCGAAGAGGGCGTCATAGAGCACCGGCACCTGCTCGATGGCCTCCGGCGTTGCCCCAACGCCCTTCACGTTGGTGTTCGATGATTTCTGTGCGTAGAAATCCTTCATCACCTTCGAGAGGCGGCCGAAGAGTCCCGTGCGTCCGCCGAAATTCGGGAGGATGCAGTAAACGGCATCGTGTCCGTTATATTCTCCGAAATGCGTGTGGGCATCGCTGAAGAGGTCGAGCACGATGAGTTTGCCTTTCGACACCTGCGAAAGCACATTATATTGCGCCTGGCTCCATTGCCAAAACTGGATGACCCATTTCGCTTTGCCGTTGGCCTTGAACATCGCTTCGCCGATGCGCTTGTAGGCCGAGGCCACGTCGATGCCGCTCGTGTTGGCCCCTTCGTGGAAGGGGTCCATGCTGTAGTAGGTCGACGTGCCCATCACCTCCGCGAGGCGTGCGTAATATTTCGCGGAGATATCGGCAAACGCCTCCGTGTTGGGGTCAAGAATGTAAGGTCGCAGGAAGCCGCACCAGTTTCCCTGGTTGTTGGCTGAATAGCCTTTCTTGGCAATGTCGCTCGGCACCATGCCGGCGTAGCCCGGCAAAACCGGTTCCATGCCCAGTTCGCGCTCGCGGGCCAGAATTTTCTTCGCGAGGGCCTCCTGGCGCTTATACCACCATGCCGGGTTCTTGCCGCCCCATCCCTGCAGATTGTTCATGCCCCACCAAGCTTGGAAACACGGTCCGGCGATGAAAGCGTTGGCCTCGTCGTCGGTATATCCCAAATCTTGCGTGAGGAGTTTCTGCCACACCACGTCGAGACCAACGATTTGCAGCGGCATGTTGATGCCGTGGAGCGCCATCCAGTCGATTTCCTTTTGCCAGCGCTCCCAAGTCCAAGTCGACATGGAATAAGAGAAAGTGCAATAGTTGAGGTAGTAGCGGTAGCCCACCGTTGTGGAGTGTTTCTCCTGCTTCGTCGGCACGGGAAACTCCACTTGCGAGAGGTCGGTCGTCAGATTGTTCCAGGCGATGTTGACGTGTGCATAGTGGTTGAGATACCAGTTGATGCCCGTGGTTAGCGCCGAAACGTTTGAACCTTTGATGCAGGGTTTCCCATCTTGCGAGGTCAGCACAAAGGCTTCTCTGCCTGCCGAGGCCACGGAAGGGTCGATGGCGGTGGCGATGCGTTTGGCAGTGCCTTCCCCACCGATACGGTTTAAAAGGTCGCACACCTCTTTCGGGTTTTCAACGACCTGTGCCGTCGCCTTCATTTCGGCCAGGCCGATGAAGAGCAGGAAGGCGGTAACAAATTGCAAAAGTTTGGTATTTGAAATCATAAGGTGGATAGGATATGATGTTTGTTTCGCGTGATAAGTAGGTGTAGAATCCTTGATAGGCACCAAGGCGTAGGTCCGTCATGGAGATTTCCCATGTGGTGTTTCAGTATTATTTCAAGTGCGACTTGTCCTTTCCCTTGAAACTCTTCACCTTCATGCCGAGTTGTTCGGGGAGGATGGCGTTGAGGAAAATGCCGACGAGGGCGGCGAGCGCCAGGCCGGAGATGGCGACAGGGCCGATTTGCACACCGCCGTTTGTGCCGTATTGCACGCCAATCGACACCACGAGGATGAGGGCGGCAACAAACACGTTGCGCGACGACGAGAAGTCGACCGAGGCTTCAACGAGGTTGCGCACGCCGACGGCCGAAATCATGCCATAGAGAATGAGGCTCACGCCGCCGATGGTGGCAGCAGGCATCAATCCGATGAGGCAGGCGAATTTGGGGCAGAAACTGAGCAGGATGGCGAAGCAGGCCGCCAGACGGATCACGGCGGGGTCAAACACTTTCGTGAGGTTGAGCACGCCCGTGTTCTCGCCGTATGTTGTGTTGGCCGGTGCCCCGAAGAGAGAAGCTAAGAATGTGGCCAAACCATCGCCGCTGAGCGTGCGGTGAAGGCCGGGGTCCTTGATGAAGTTCTTGCCAACCGTGCTCTGGATGGCACACATGTCGCCGATGTGCTCCATGATGGTGGCAAAGGCAATGGGGAAGATGGCGATGACCGACGTGATGATGAGGTCGAAATTGGGCGACTGCATGACGGCAAATGCCGTGCGCTCCATGTTAATGGGCAGTCCCACCCAAGCCACCTCGCTGAGCTTCGTGAAGTCAACCTCGCCCGTTGCGGCCGCCAGGATGTAGGAGCCGAGCACGCCGAGCAGAATCGGCACAATCTTGATGATGCCCTTGCCCCAAATCGACGTGGCGATGACAATGGCGATGGCCGTGACGGCGAGTAGCCAGTTTTGCTGGCAGTTGCTGATGGCAGAGCCAGAGAGCGTCAGACCGATGGCGATGACCATCGGACCTGTTACCACGGGTGGGAAAAAACGCATCACCTTCTCCGTGCCGAACATCTTGAGTAAAAAGGCCATGACGAAATAGAGCAGCGACGCTGCGGCCACGCCGATGCAAGCATAGTCGAGCGCCACCTCGTTGGTGAGACCCTGCGCCACACATAGCTGCTTGACAGAGGCATAACCGCCGAGGAAGGCGAAACTCGAGCCGAGGAATGCCGGCACTTTCAGTTGGGAGATGAAATGGAAAATGAGGGTGCCGATACCTGCAAAGAGTAGGGTGACGCTCACGTCGAGGCCGGTGATGAGCGGAACGAGGATGGTTGCGCCAAACATGGCAAAAAGGTGCTGGACACCGAGCACTGCAAACTTTGCCTTGCCCAATTTGCGGGCATCATATATGCCCTGGTTTTCTGTAATCATTATGGTGTGTTGTTTGAAGTGGCGTTCTAACGGACTAAGTTTCAGCGTTGGAACGCTTGTAGAATTATATATTTTTGCAAAAGTAGAAAAAAGCTGTTAAACAAACTGCCAGAGGGCTTGTTTTTTATCTTCGGAAACGGCAAAAAGTAAGCACATGGCGGATTTCGTCCCCCTGTCCCTATGCTTGTCAGCGAACATGGGATGGTGTGCGGTCGTCTCTGCTCCCCAGGACCGACGCATTACTTCGCAAGGATAAAACAAGATGTCGGCTCTGAAGCTCTTTAGGAACTTGTCTACTCGCGGCCGCCGTTCGTGCTACTCG
>ENA-OPRW01001084-OPRW01001084.1-human-gut-metagenome-genome-assembly--contig:-NODE-1084-length-21330-cov-17.414101_pt1 | contig 21330 bp, 17 predicted proteins | sample MGYA00241898_ERZ501890 | MGnify/ENA primary metagenome ERZ501890 (study PRJEB25962, sample SAMEA2042216) | human gut metagenome | biome: human gut; feature: human-associated habitat; material: faeces... | reverse complement strand
TGGGCTGGGACGACCCCCGCATGCCGACCATCTGCGCCCTGCGCCGCAAGGGTTACACCCCGGCTTCGGTGCGCAACTTCGCTGAAATGGTGGGCGTCGCCAAACGCGACAACGTCATCGACCTCGGCAAGCTGGAATACTGCGTCCGCGAAGACCTGAACAAGGTCGCCCAGCGTCGCATGGCCGTACTCAACCCGCTGAAAGTGGTCATCACCAACTACGACGAGAACAAGACGGAACTCTTCACGGCGATCAACAATCCTGAGGACGAAGCAGCCGGAACACGTCAGGTTCCCTTCTCGAAGGTGATCTACATCGAACGCGACGATTTCATGGAGGAGCCTCCCAAGAAGTTCTTCCGCCTTTCGCCGGGCGGCGAAGTGCGTCTGCGCTACTCGTACCTCATCAAATGCGAGGAGGTGGTCAAGGATGCCGAAGGCAACGTCACCGAACTGCGCTGCACCTACGACCCGATGTCGGGCGGAGGGTCGTCGAGCGACGGCCGCCGCGTGAAGGGTGTCATCCACTGGGTATCGGCCAAAGATGCCGTGGAGGCTGAAATCCGCCTGTTCAACCCGCTCTTCACGAAGGAGAACCCCGACGACGTGGAGGAAGGACAGACCTGGGAGGACAACCTCAACCCCGAATCCATGGTCAAGGTCACGGGCTACCTGGAGCCGTCGCTGCGCGACATACCCATAGGGCAGGCCGTGCAGTTCGAGCGCGTAGGCTACTTCTGCCCCGACACCGACTCGACACCCGAACACCCCGTGTTCAACCGCACGGTGACGCTCAAGGATTCGTGGGCGAAAATCAACAAGTAGGAAAACACCGAATACTGTTTAAAATAAGACCTCCCGGCAAAACCGGGAGGTCTTATTTTAGGTTATTCCGCCGGAAGGCAAATCTCCGTCCTGAGTTTTTCCGCCGGGTCACATCATCCGCCCGAAGGTCTTTCGCCCCAAAAGGTAACGCAGGAGTACGGAACCGCGGTAAACCTTCCCGGCGACCGTTCCCCTGCACTGCTGCCGAATCTCCTTCCGCTTGCACGACAGGCTGCCGTGCCAGCGGAGGAAATCGCGCCAGGCGCGGAATACGGCACGGAAATTATCGCCCCGTCCCTGTGCCAGATACGACAATGCCGCCATCAGGTCGAGCACGGGGCGTACGATGGCCACGACGGCACGCTGTACGGGAGAAGCACACTTGTAGAGCATCGCCAGATTATTGCGATGGTTGTAAAACACCTTCGAAGGCGATCCCTGCGCCAGACTCCCCCCGCCGAGGTGATAAACCCGGCTCCGGGGCTCGATCCGCACCCGGTAACCGGCCAGTTGCATCCGCCAGCAAAGGTCGATCTCCTCCATGTGGGCGAAAAAATCCTCGTCGAAACCGCCCAATGCCCGAAATACTTCGGCCCGGCAGCAGAAAGCAGCGCCGCTCGCCCAAAAAACATCGCGGGCATCGTCATACTGCCCTTCGTCCCGTTCGACACACTGCAAAATACGACCTCGGCAGAAAGGATACCCCAAGTAGTCGATGAAACCGCCCGAAGCTCCGGCATACTCGAACCGCGCAGGCTCGACGAGCGACAGCAGCTTGGGCGCTACGGCAGCCACGGTCCGATCCCGATCGAGCGTTTCGACGAGCGGTTCGACCCATCCGGCAGGCGTTTCGACATCCGAATTGAGCAGAATGAAATAGTCCGCATCGAGATACTCCAACGCCCGGTTATAACCTCCGGCGAACCCGTAGTTACGGTCCAGTACGATTCGCCCCACAGCGGGAAATTCGCGTTCGAGCACGCCGAGCGAATCGTCCGTCGAACCGTTGTCGGCCACGACGACGCCGACCCCTTCGGGAACCGATGCGAGCACCGAAGGCAGGAAACGGCGCAAATGCCCGGCACCGTTCCAATTCAGGATCACTATTTCTGTTTTCGTTCGCATTCCATGCGGGCCAGATCGGCCGGGGACTTGTGTTTCCACCGCTTGTGCGACCACATCCACAGGTCGGGGTATTCGCGGATCTTCTGCTCCAGACGCCGCACGTAGCGTTCCGTTATTTCATGGGGAGCCACCTCCTCTTCTCCGTCGTAAATCCGGTCGAAATCCATCTCGTAATAACCCGGTTTGACACGCCGCAGCCAACAGCAATATACGGGCAGACCGCAACGCAGCGCCAGCTTCTCCCCTCCGTCGAAAAAGATCGTATCCCGATTGAGGAAGCGGAACCAATGGCTGTCGGGACGGCGCGGCGGATTCTGATCGGCAATCAGTCCCATCACGATATTCTTGCCGTCGATTCCCTTCTCCCGATTTCGCAGATAGAAGCGCAGGGACTCAGCCATCGGTACCGGGCAGATATTCGCATGGCTGCGCAGACGTTTGTACAATTCGTCGAAAACGCGACTCCGCAGGGGATGATAGACCGCCACGACCACCTGCGAAGGGACGATAATCCCCCAGAACGAACAGTACTCCCAGCACCCTAAATGAGCCGTCAGAGCGATCCAGTCCCGGCCCTCGACCGCAGCCATCTGCTTTTCCAGATCCTTTACGACGACTACCTGACGGCATTTCTCGTCGGTGAGTCCGGCCAGACTGAAGGTATCCACGAAAATCTCCGCCAAAGTACGGTAAAAACCTCTCCGGATAGCATGCAACTCCTCCAGGCTTTTCTCCGGAAAAGAGTTCCGCAAATTCTCCGTCACGACCCGATAACGGTAACGCAACAGGCGCAACGCACCGAAAACGGCCGGTTCCACCACGTAATAGCGAAACCAATACGGCAAAATGGAGAAAAACTTACAGAAAATCCAGAGGCTTTCCAGTCCGATCCTTCCCCAAAAACCCAGATTCGGGCTTTTCTGTCTTTCTACCTCCGGCTTACTCATTCGATTTCGGTTCTACGAACAGTTTCACATTATCGACCTTCGTGCGGACCGAAAGCCACTTGCGCAACTGCTCCCGGTCTATCTGGCGTTGGAAATCCTTCGGCGTAATGACACAGACTAACAGCGTATCCAGCGGTTTGCCCGCAACGTCGAACATCACCCCTTTGGTAAGCGACATCGACTCCACGTTATCCGACATCACGCCCACCTCCTGCGAAATATCGCCGATATCGACATTCGTCACCTGATAGCGAGCCAGTCGCTGTTTCATCTCGGCGATTTGCCGATTCTTCTCGTCCAGCAGCTCCACATAACTCGACTGCAGCGACTGCAAATCGACCTTATCCGAGTTCGATGCCTGTCGCACCACCAATTCTGTCCGAGGCAGCCCATAGCTTGCGAGCTGTCCCCGCGCATTCTCGATCACATCTTCGCCGAGCGGCTCCCCGACCAACAGCAGTTCGATACGGGGCGATTCTCCGCCCCGCCGGTAGATCTTGCTGGATTCGATCACACGGGTCTGCGGGAAATTGAACACCTGGGCGATATACTTATCGGCCTGCACCTCGAAAATCGAAACCCGCACCATATGCAAGCCGATGAATACGCTGGGAATAAACGTAACGAGCGTAATCGCCAGCATCGTCCGCTTCACGAAACGCTCGCGGGATTTGTTGAGAAACGTCTTCTTCCTGTACTTCAGAAACCGGGTAAAAATATAAGTAGCCAGGGCGATAAAAACCGTATTGATGAAAAACAGGTAAAACGCCCCGAAGAAAAAACGATACTGTCCCGTCGCCAGACCGAACCCCGCCGTACAGAGAGGCGGCATCAACGCCGTAGCGATCGCAACGCCCGGAATAACGGTCGAATTACGATCCTGGCGCGATTGCGCCACGATACCGGCCATACCGCCGAAAAAGGCGATCAACACGTCGTAAGTCGTCGGAGTGGTACGTGCGAGCAACTCACTGCTCGCATTCCCCAGCGGGGAGATGAAAAAGAAGAGGGTCGAAGTCGAAATCGCCACGACGAACATCAGGACGAAGTTCCTGACGGATTTTTTCAGCAGGTCGAAATCGTTGATCCCGAGCGAAAAGCCGATACCCATAATCGGCCCCATGATCGGAGAAATACACATGGCGCCGATAATTACGGCGGCCGAATTGACATTCAGGCCCAGCGACGCCACCATCGTAGCGCAAATCAGGACCCACAAATTGACGCCGCGAAACTCCGTACCCTTGCTGATGTTGGCAGCTACTTCATCCTGCGAGGCCTTGTCATCCTCCAGACTGAAACGGTCCCGCATAAAAGCCCGGAACTCCGCCCAAAGTCGGAACGAATGACGGGACTGCTCTTTCAATTCACTATTTTCCATATCACTCATTTACTCTTCTTCGGATTCTGTATCCATATTCTTTCCCGGTTTCGGAAGCCCCGCCACCACGATCACGAACTCTCCTTTGGGCGTATGTTCCCGGAAATAGTCCGCAACCTCGGCAAGGGTTCCCCGCACGGTCTGTTCGAACTTTTTGGTCAGTTCCCGCGACACGGCCGCCATCCGCTCCGGACCGAACACCTCGGCGAACTGTTCGAGGGTCTTGACCACCCGGAAAGGCGACTCGTAAAAAATCATCGTACGCGGCTCCGACGCAAGGCTCTGCAAATGCTTGTTGCGGCCTTTCTTCTGGGGCAGAAAACCCTCGAAGCAAAACCGGTCGCACGGAAAGCCGCTCTGCACGAGCGCCGGAACGAAAGCCGTAGCTCCGGGCAGCGTCTCCACCTCGATCCCCGCTTCAAGACAGGCCCGCACCAGCAGGAATCCCGGGTCGGAGATTCCCGGCGTGCCCGCATCCGAAATCAGAGCCGCTGAACGGCCCTGGGCGATGTTGTCGGCCACCAGACCAACCGTCGCATGTTCATTGAACTTGTGGTGGGCATACATCTTTTTCTCGATGCCCAGATGCTTGAGCAGCACCGACGAGGTGCGCGTGTCTTCAGCCAGAATAAAATCGACTTCGGAAAGCACCCTGACGGCCCGAATCGTGATGTCGTCCAAATTTCCGATCGGCGTAGGAACGATATAGAGCTTAGCCATCGTCAGGAGAGTTTACGTTCCAGCAACTCCATCAGGAACCTCACTCCGTCGGACGAAGGGTTCCAATCGTAATTCTCGGAGATATAGATAATGCAGTCGTCCAGGTCGTCAAACTCGTTCAGACGGTCGATCGTCCGTTCGTACCGCTCGGTATCGCCGCCGAACAAGTCCCGCAGCAACAGGAATTTGTCGTTGATACCGATCGCCTGCTTCAGGTCGGTGATCCGCTCCTTGCGCACGATTTCGGAAGCCATGTCCTTCGGCGCGGCGATCGTGTCGGCCAGCGTATGCACGTCACCGCCCAACACCTCGCCCAGCACCGGCTCCGGCTCGGCGGCAAACGGGTATTTCGGGGCATCGGTTTTAGTCGAAGTCGTTTCGGCGACGCCCGTCTTTTGCGAAGCGGCAACGGAAGCATCGGCATCCGCCGCATTATCCGCTTGCTCCGAAATCTCTGCGGCAACAGAGTCGGATTCCGATGTTTCGGACTGTGGCTCCGGTATTTGCGACGTTACGGACTTCTTCGGTTCATCCATTTTTTCGAGGAGTGTTTCCGGCTGCGGAGCCGCTGCATCGTCCTGCTCCTTTCCGGCGGTTGCCCGTTGCTGCGGAGCCGCTGCATGCCCCGGCTTCTGCCCGGTCCCGACCGGAATCTTCGAAGCAGCGGCTTCCTGCGGCCCGTCCGTCTCGTAGAGGGACATGATGACCCGCCGCTTCTCCCTGTGACGGATCACCAGATCGTCCAGATCGAACAGACTGTCCGATACGACGACTTTCTGCTTCGATTCGGCATCGGCTTCAGAGGAGGGAGCAACCACCTGACCGGCAGACGATCCGGCAAGCCCCTCCCGGCCGGTCCGAACCGCAGCATCGTGCCCGGTTCCCGACGCTTTGTCGGACTGCCCTTCCATCGAAGCATCCTGCCGCGAAAGACCGGACGTCACAGATACCGCGACCGCGACAGCTATAGACTCCGCTGCAGGTGCAGATTCCGATACAGGCACGGATTCAGGGGCAGATTCGTCGGCAAGCACCGGATCCGGCTCGGCCACAGGAGCAGACGCAACGACAAGTACAGGTTCCGGCTCAGGTTCTGTAACGGCAGATGCCGAAACCGGCTTCACGGAGGGCGCAGATTCCGGCACAGCAGCAGACACCCCGGCGGATTCACCCAAAGCTTCGGGCATCGCAGCCGGCTCCGGCAGGGAGTCGCGGACAGGCTCCGCCAGCAAATCGTCCAGGTCGATACTTATTTCGGACACCGGCGCAACTTCGGCGACGGACTGCTGCGCAGCGACGGACGCGGAAGCGGAGGAATCCCCTTCGTCGAAATTCGCAAACCGTATCGCTTCATACAATTTTTTGAGCTTGTCCAAAACCAAATCCCGCTCGATGCCGGGGACATCGTGCGAACCCGCCCAGCCATCGACCAGTTCGATCAAACGGGCAAGTTCTTCCTGTATCTTGTTCACCTCCATAACAAAATCGGTTTATCAGAGCCAAAGGTACGAAAAATATCGGATGCGGGAAACGGTTTGTCCGCAGATTGCCAAAAATTCACCGATGCAGCTCGACGATTATTTTCCGAATCGGAAAAACTATGTATATCTTTGCTTCGGATGCAAAACCGAACGAAAAACCTTCGAACGGACACCGCACCCGCTTTGCTGCATATACCCACACTAAAAAAATCATCCTGAAATGGATATTCTGGAACTGCGCCGCTATTGCCTCTCCCTGCCGCTGGCAGAAGAGTGTACCCCGTTCGACGAAACGACCCTGGTCTTCAAAATCGGGGGCAAAATGTTCTGTTACACCGATATGGTGGAATTCCGATGGATCGCTGTAAAGTGCGATCCGGATCGGGCCGTTCTGCTTCGCGAACGCTATCCGGAACTGGTCACTCCCGCTTTCCACAGCAACAAACGCCACTGGAACGGCATCCGTACGGATGGTGATCTGCCCGACGCCTTTATCCGCGAGCAACTCCGCCACTCCTATCTGCTCGTCGCGGCAGGCATCACCCCCAAAGCCTTGCGGCAGGAAATACGAAACCAGATCGAAAAAGCCGGGCTCCCCGAAGAGTAACCCGGCTTTCGCCTCTTTCCCGAATCAGCCCCGCATCTGCCGCCGCATCATCCGACGCCAGCGGAAATACCCGGCCAGCGACATCGTCAGGTAAATCGTGTAGAGCAATGCGGTGAGCGGGATCTCCTTGTAGAAATAGAGCCCGACCGTCACCAAATTGACTACAAACCATACAAACCACTGTTCCAGATACTTGCGCGAAAGCATCCACATTCCCACGATGCTCAGCGACGTGGTCAGGCTATCCCAGAACGGCACGGTGCTGTTGGTAAAGGTCACGAGCACCCAGTAGATGAACAGATGGATCGCCGCATACGCCGCCGCGATCATCGGCCAGCGGCGTGCGGGCGTACGGGAAATACCGCCGCCCTTTTCGGTTTTGGGAGCGTTGCGCCATACCAGCCACCCATAGACACTTGCCAGAAAATAATAGACGTTCATGCCGAAATCGGCATAAAGCCCCGTCTGGAAGTAGAGCGTACCGTGCACGACGGGCATCACCAGCCCCACGAGCCAGAGGTAGATGTTGGCCCGGTATTCGAGCCACAGATAGAGCAGCCCCAGCGTAAAGCCGACGATCTGCAGGATGAGTTTGAGTTCCATCGCCTAAAACCGCACCGTTACGTTGGCCAGCACGTTGAACATCGCCTGGGGAAAATAGAAGGCCGAATCTTCGCGCACACCTCCGACAATCGACGAATAACCGTAGCCGTTGTTACAATACTCCGTATTGAAAAGATTGTTGATCTGCACGCCGAAACGCACGCTTCCGATCTTCGAGGCAGCCAATTCATACCCCAGGTTCAGGTTGGTGACACAGTAGTCGTCGAGCGACAGCGCATCGTTGCGGCCGTTGGTAAAGTATTGTTTGCCGACATACTGCGTATGCAGCAGGGCGCTGAACCCTTTGACATGGAAATCCAATAGCACTCCGGCGATGACCGACGGAGAGTAGGAAAGGGTCGAGGTCCCGAGATACAGCTCCTTTTCGCCCAGGTAGTTCCAGTCGGCGTCGTACTCCGAAACATATTCCGTATAGTTCTCGATCCGGTTCTGGCTCAGGGTCGCATTGGCTCCCAGCGAAAACCAGCGGGCGATGTTCAGCGAAGCCGAGAGTTCGATGCCCCGGCGGTAACTGTCTGGAATATTGCGGGACAGCTCCTGCCCCGTGTCCGAGAGTTCGCCCGTAGCGACCAGCTGATCCTTGTAGGACATATAGTAGAAGTTCACGCCCGCCTCGAAACGGTCGTTGTGGAAAAGATAGCCGAACTCCCAGTCGTACAGCCGCTCCGAGGTGGGATACTCCCCGTTCTTGGTATCGGTGAAGTTGCTGCGCGTAGGCTCCTTCTGCGCCACGGCGAACGACACATAGACCTTGTGATTCCGGGCGAAAGTGTAGTTCACGCCCGCTTTGGGGTTGAAAAAGTGATAGGTACGGTGAATATCCAACTCCTGAAGCGCCGAAGTGGTGCTGTTGAAATTGTCGTTGGTGCCCGTAATGTTATGCCGGATGAAACGGTACTGCAGGTCGGCATAGAGGTTCAGCCCCCGCGCAGCCTCCCAGTTGATCTTGGCGAAGACGTTGGCATCGTACTTGGTCGAGGCGTTACGATAATATTCGTGACGCGGGAAGCCGGGTGCATCGACGACCGACATCACGTTTCCCCAGTGGCCGCCGTCATATACGTTGCCCGCACCGCCCAGGGCCAGTTGTACGCGACCACGAGTATAGTTGGCCGATGCCACCACGCCGCCGAAATGGTTGTCCATCGACTTGCGGCGAATCAGATTGCTTTCGGTAATCGGCTCGTTCGGATCGTCCGTAGGGATCGGCGCGATACCGTACTCACTCAACGTCTGTCCGTTCTTATACTGGTTGTAATAACCCGAACCGTAGGTGTAGTGGCCCGTGACATTCAGCGTCCAACGGGCGTTGAAGCGATGATTGACGATCAACTGATTGTTGATCTGGGTATAGTTATCCGTCTGGTTATCATAAAACGAAATCGATCCGTCGGCATGTTTGACAAGCCCCTGCGAATTGTAGCGCCGGTCGGTTTCGAGCTGCTCCTTCGTCACGCCGTCATAAGCCAGTCCGACTCTGGCCACACCGCCGAAGGAGATCAGCTTCACGGCCGTACCCCCATCGTAGTACCCGACCTGCAACATGTAGGACTCCAGGTTGGTGAAGGCCCGATCGACATAACCGTCCGAGGAGATATGCGAAAGCCGGGCATCGACGGTCCAATGGCCGCCCATGAGTCCCGAACCGATCTGCAACGACTGTTTGTTGGTGTTGTAGGAGCCATAGGAAAGGGACGCTTCGCCAGAAAATTCGCTCGACATCGGGGCGGTGGTCATATTCACCGAACCGCCGAAGGCTCCCGTACCGTTGGTCGAGGTTCCGGCACCGCGCTGTACCTGGATCGTTCCGACCGAAGAAGCCATGTCGGGCGTATCGTACCAATAGACCGAGTGGCTCTCGGCATCGTTCATCGGCACGCCGTTGGTTGTGACATTGATGCGCGAAGCATCCGAACCGCGCAGACGGAACGCCGTACCGCCGATGCCGTTGCCGGCATCCGAAGTGGCGACCACCGACGGAGTCATTTGCAACAACGTCGGCATGTCGCTGCCGAAATTCCGGCGAGAAATCGCTTCTCGGCCGATATCGGCATATGCCACCGGAGTTTTGCGATCGACGCGGGTAGCGGTCACCTCGATCTGCTGCAATTCGTACAGTTTCATGGAATCCGGAGTCATGGAGTCCGTTTCCACCGGTTCGTCCGCGTGCACCGGCATCGCGCACCAGACAGCCGCAGCCGTAAGCGGCAGTAAGAAAATCCTTTTCATAACTTTAATTGAATTAAAAGAACAGAAAAGGGGTATGTCGTATCGATTATAGATTCCCGGTTTCAGCATTACCCGTATCCGGTACAATGGGTATAATCTCAGCCTGACAGTAAGGCACCCCTTCAAGAATACGGGCGCAAAGATAACATTAAATTTCGGAAAATCGCACCGCATCACAAAAAGAGTACGCCACCCGGCTCGACCCCAGGAATGGCGCACAGCTTTGTTCGAACGGCTCACTCCGAATGCGGCGGACAGCGACGAAAAACCGACTGTTCGGATATTTGCCGAAAAAAACGTTTACAACCCGGAACCAGGCAAAACCCGGGACCGTTTTCCGGCTCCGACAGTTGAAAAATCCGGTATCTTCCTCGGGACAGGGCAAGCCTGGGGAGAGTCATCACCTACCGGAAAGTACCGAACCGATAGACGGTCTTCTGGCAATAAAATCCGTCAGGCGCAAGCAGCGGAGAAGGAAATTCCGGCCGATTGACCGCATCGGGATACCCCTGACAGACGACGGCGACCCCTTCGTAATCCCGGTAGCGGCCGCCCGACTTCGTTTCGGGGCATCCGCCGCCCAAGCGATTGCCGGTGTAGAGCGTCACGCCGGGCTGCGAAGAGAGAATCTCCACCCGGCGTCCCGAACGTGCATCGCGCAATTCGCCGACTTCGGTCAGGATATTCTGCCGCCAACCGTCCACGGGGAAGAAGTGGTCGTACCCCCGCAGCATCCGGATCCGGTCGAAATCGGAATCGACGCCCTCGCCCAAGCGGCGCAGTGAACGGAAATCGGCGGGCGTACCGGCAACACCGAGCAGTTTCCCGGTAGGAATCAGACGATCGTCCGCTTCCAAAACAGTCGAAGCATCGAGCCGCAGCTCGTGGTCGAGTACCGACCCGCTGCCCTCGCCGCCCAGATTGAGCAGCAGGTTGCAGGCCATGTTCACGGGCGTCGTCCGGTCGGTTCGAGCGATATAAGTTATTTCCAGCGCATTATCTTCGTTGAAATCGAAAGCGGCCTCGACCTGCAAATTACCGGGATACCCCTGATCGCCGTCGTCGGAAGAGAGCGACATCACGACCCGGTTGGTTTCGACACGGCTCTCCCACAAGCGCCCGGCGAAGCCCTTCACACCGCCGTTGAGATGCCCGGCCATGCCGTTTATATCCAAGCGGTATTCTTCGCCGTCAATCCGCATCGTCCCGTAAGCGATGCAACCGGCCACGCGGCCGATGCTTTTGCCGCACAGGGCCGGATCGCCGAAATAACTGCGGAAATCCTTGTAACCCAGCGCCACATCCGCCAAATGTCCGTCACGATCGGGAACCAGAATCGACACGACAGCCGCGCCGACATTGCAAAGCCGCACTTCGGCACCTGCGGCATTGCGCAGCGTATAGAGCACAACGGCCTCGCCCTCCGAAGTGGCGCCCCAGATCTGCTGTTCGATCTCCATCCCTATTCGCCCGGCTTCAGATTACGCAGCAGGTTGTCGATACGACGCAGGGTCTCCTCCTTCCCGATGAAAGAGGTAACGTCGTACATACCGGGACCCTTGCCGGCTCCGACCAGCGCCAGGCGCAGCGTGTTCATCACCTGTCCCAGCGAATAGCCCTTCTGCTCGATCCAGCCGTGCACGATCCGCTCGGTATTTTCGAGCGAAAAATCGTCGATGCCGGCCAGCACCTCGCGCAGTTCGCGCAGCATAGCCGGATTATCGCCCTTCCAATACTTCTTAGCCTGCTTCTCATCGTACTGAGTCGGAGCGACGAAGAAGAACGAGGTCAGATCCCACAGATCGGTGATGAACGTGGCCCGCTCTTTCATAATGCCTGCGGCACGCCCGGCCAACTCGTCCGAAACCTCGATGCCGTGCTCGCGCAGGATCGGCTGATACAGTGCGGCCAGTTCCGCGTCGCTCTTATGGTGCATATACTGGGCGTTGAACCACTTGGCCTTGTCGGGCTGGAAGCGGGCGCCCGATTTCGAAACGCGCTCCAGCGAGAAGTTGTCGATCAGCTCCTGCATCGAGAAGATCTCCTGCTCGGTGCCGGGATTCCACCCCAGCAACGCCAGCATGTTGATAAACGCCTCGGGGAAATAACCGTCCTCGCGGTAACCGCGTGCGGTTTCGCCCGTCGGGGATTTCCAGAAGAGCGGGAACACGGGGAACCCCATCTTGTCGCCGTCGCGCTTCGAGAGTTTGCCACCGCCCGTAGGTTTCAGCAGCAGAGGCAGATGCGCGAAGCGGGGCTGCAGGTCCGTCCAACCAAAGGCCCGGTACAGCAGATAATGCAGCGGCAACGACGGCAGCCACTCCTCGCCACGGATCACGTGCGACACCTCCATCAGACGGTCGTCCACGATATTCGCCAGATGGTACGTAGGCAGCGCATCGGCCGACTTATAGAGCACCTTGTCGTCGAGCGTCGAAGTGTTCACCTCGACATGCCCCCGGATCAGGTCGTCCATTTCGACGATCTCGTTTTCGGGCATCTTGAAGCGAATGACCCACTGGTCGCCCCGCGCGATGCGGGCTGCGACCTCCTCTTTCGAGAGAGAGAGCGACGTAGGCAGTTTCTCGCGGATCGAATAGTTGTATGCGAAAGTTTCGCCGCGCGCCTCGTACTCCTTGCGCAGGGCGTCCAACTCCTCGGCAGTATCAAAAGCGTAGTAGGCCCATCCGGACTCCACGAGCTGTTTCGCGTATTTCAGGTAGATGTCGCGCCGCTCGCTCTGGCGGTACGGCGCATGGGGGCCGCCGACGCCGACACCCTCGTCGATCTCGATGCCGCACCACTTGAGCGACTCGAGGATATACTCCTCGGCACCCGGCACGAAACGCTGCGAGTCGGTATCTTCGATACGAAGAATCATCGTACCGCCGTGCCGACGCGCGAACAGGTAGTTATAAAGCGCCGTACGTACGCCGCCGATATGCAGAGGCCCCGTAGGGCTGGGTGCGAAGCGCACCCGGACAGGTCTTTCCATATTTCGTTACTCTTTGTTGATTTCCTTTTTATCGTCATGTTCGGATTCGGCCGTCTTGCGACCGGCCGCATCCTGCGTCGCCGCACCCCCTCGGGCAGGTTTGCGCAAAGTCGGCGCCACGGCCCACAGCGCACACATCACCCACACTACGAAGGCACCCGATACCACGCGCCAGACCGCATCGTTCCTCAAAGCGACCGCTGCGAGAAGCAGGACGAAAAATATCCGTTCCGTCCATCGGGAGGTAAGCACCCGGGCGATTTTTGCACGATTTCCCATACCGTTTACTTAATGCGGTATTCGACCCGCATGGTGATACGGGCCTTTTTCTGCCGGCTCGAGGTGTTGAACGATCCTCCGGCCGAGAACTCCTCGTTGGTATTGGCACCCGTGATCTGGAACACGCCCATACGGGCCGAAGCCACTCCGCCGAGCTTCGCTCCGGCATTGACCGCGATCTTCTCGGCACGGACACGGGCATCGGCCGATGCTTTCTCGATGAGCGACAACTTCACGTCGTCGAGCTTCGTATAGTAATAATCGGGCTGCATAGCCTCGATCGAAACGCCCTGGGCTATCAGCGAAGAGATTTCACGCGAAACATTCTCGACGGCATCGACACTCTTCGACTCGACGGTGAAGCCCTGCGAAAGCCGGTAACCGGTAAACCGCTGTCCGGCCCAACTGCCATTGGCCGAATAGACCGGCTCGTACTGCTTGGTGACGTTCACGAACTGGAAGACCACGGCTTCGGCAGCGATTCCTTTCGAGAGGAGGTAGTCGTACACCTTCTTCTTGCTGGATTCGATCTGCGCGTATCCCGCTTCGACGTTCTGCGCCTCGGCGGTGATGAAACCGTTCCAGACGATCAGGTCGGACGAGAACTCGGTTTCGCCGAGGCCCGTCACCACGATCGTCTCCTGCGCGTGGTATTTATATGTGTACGCCCTTGCGAGCAACCAGGCGCTGACGACGATCGCCGCACCGATGATGAGGTACTTCCAATACGCTTTCATAACCGTAATATTTTAAGAATTATATTTGCTAACCCGCCGCAATTCATCGGCCGCTTCCGGTCCGGCGTTTTCAACAGGACACGATCACCGCATCCGGCGGCGCCCCGCCCGCTACCGTAAACGGCAGCGCGGCACTACACGTTGAACAGGAAGTGCATGATGTCGCCGTCCTGCACCACGTACTCCTTGCCCTCGACCCCGATCTTGCCCTGGTCGCGGCAGGCCTTTTCGGAACCCAGCGCCACATAGTCGTCGTACTTGATGACTTCGGCACGGATGAAGCCCCGCTCGAAATCGGTGTGGATGATGCCGGCGGTCTGGGGCGCTTTCATGCCCCGGCGGAAAGTCCAGGCACGGCTCTCGTCGGCACCGGTCGTGAAGAACGTCTGCAAATCCAGCAATTTATAGGCCGCTTTAATCAGACGCGCCACGCCCGACTCCTTCAGGCCGATCTCTTCGAGGAACATCTGGCGCTCCTCGTACTCGTCCAGCTCGGCGATGTCGGCCTCGGTAGCTGCGGCGACGATCAGCATCTCGGCCCGCTCGTCGGCAATGGCGGCCTCGACGGCCCGGGTATGTTCGTTGCCCGTCACGGCGCTCTTCTCATCAACGTTGCAGACGTAGAGCACCGGTTTGTCGGTCAGCAGGTTCAGGTCGGCGACCAGCTTGCGGTCCTCTTTCTCGAGCTCCACGGTCCGGGCGCTCAAACCCTGCTCCAGGACGGCCTTGTACTGCAACAGGATCTCCACGGCACGTTTGGCCTGCTTGTCCCCGCCCACGACAGCCTGCTTCTGGGTCTTGGCAAGGCGGTTCTCGATGGTTTCGAGGTCCTTGAGCTGCAACTCGGTATCGATGATACCCTTGTCGCGCACAGGGTCGATCGAACCATCGACATGGGTAATGTTATCGTTCTCGAAACAACGGAGCACATGAATAATGGCGTTCGTGTTGCGGATGTTGGCCAGAAACTTGTTGCCCAGCCCCTCGCCTTTCGAGGCACCTTTCACCAGTCCGGCGATATCGACGATCTCGATAGTGGTGGGAACCACCCGCTTGGGATTGTCGATCTCCACGAGCCGAATGAGCCGCTCGTCGGGAACGGTGATGACGCCCACGTTGGGCTCGATCGTACAGAAAGGAAAATTCGCCGCCTGCGCCTTGGCGTTGGACAGGCAGTTGAAAAGGGTCGATTTACCCACGTTGGGCAGCCCCACGATACCGCATTGTAAAGCCATTGAATATCTTTCGTTTTTAATATTATCCGTTCGACAGGCATCGGCAAAATGCAGGTGCCCCCGCGAAGACGGTCGATATACCGTCGTTCGGAAATGCAAAGATACGAATAAGCCGCGTGCAAAAGCAAATTTATTTGCATTTTGCCCAGGCGAAGTATTTTAGACGAAGTCAAAGATACGAAAATCTCCCCGATAACTTGCGTTTGACGAAGACTTTGTTCGTTGATTCCGAACAGACAAGCCCGGCACAGGACCCGGGACTAAAGACCGAACAACAGCTCCGGTATAAATTATAAAACGGTAAAAACAGCCGGGTTTCGACAAGACGACAAGCGCGGAGCAAGAGGGTAACCGATTACAATCTTGTCAGGTACGCAACCGATGCGCCGATAAAAAACCATACTCACCCTTTCGCATTCCGAGAAAGAGTTCCGCAGCGCCACAGGAGGCGGCAATTTCAGCAAGAGTGCGCAGCAACGCCGCCCGCTGCGGGTGCAAACCGTCCCCGTTGCAACGGCGATGGAATATGCGACGAAGGCCGGAAATCCATGTGGATTCCGGCCTTCGTCGCATAATACGATCAAATCAGACGATATTGCACGAACACAACGGATAGCTCTCCCGCTTGAGGAACTCCTCCGAAACCACGATCCGAACAGCTCGGTGCAATACGGAAAACTCCAACGGAGACTCCCCCAACAATTCGCCATCGACCTCGACGCTGATCTCCGGCGAAGATTCGATGCGGATACGGCTGCCCCTCTCCTGCAGGATATGCCGAATCCGGTAAATCCCGCCGTTGAACAGATAACGGAAGCGGAACAGGATATGCCAGAAATGGACGGGACGGATCAGCGACACGTCCAGCAGTCCGTCGTCGGCCACCGCCTCGGGCAACTGCTGCATACCGCCGCCGTTGTATTTGCAGACACCGATGGCGATGCTCATCAACAGGTTGTTGTAAACCAGCCGGTCGTCGATCCAAACCTTCACGCCCGTCGATTTGTAGCTAAAGAACGAACGGATCATGCACCACGTATAGAGCCACTTGTTGCGGTGTCCTTTCTTCTTGAGATGGGCGTATTTCTTGACTACCATCGCATCGAACCCCATACCGGCCACATTAGCCATATAACGGTGCTGACGGTAGTGAGCCTCTTCGTAAGAAACGACTCCGACATCCTGTAAAAACGAATGTCCCTCCTTGATAGCGCGGATCGCATCCTGATAGCGATTCGGCACGCCGAACGTGCGGATCCAGTCGTTCCCCGCTCCCACGGCGACAACAGCCAGCAGCACCTCACGGGGATCGACCGTCTGCTGAATAAAAAGACCGTTCACGACCTCGTGCAGCGTACCGTCGCCCCCTACGGCGATAATGCGGCGGAATCCCTGCTTCACGGCCGACACGGTCAGTTCCGTCGCATGGAACTTATGTTCGGTGAAGACCGGTTCGGTCTGGATTCCGGCATCCCGCAGGAGCTTGGAGATCAGGGGAAAATGGTCAAGCCCGCGGCCACCTCCGGCCACGGGATTGACAATGACGAACCAACGCCGGCCGCCGCCGGGCAAGGACATCTCCTCCAAAACGACTTATTTTAGGGGAGCGTTCTTCAGCGTATCGACCAGGAATTCATAGAACTTGCCGACGGAGGCGATGTTCACCTTTTCGTCCGGAGAGTGGGGATAGCAAATGGTCGGGCCGAAAGAAATCATATCGAGCTTGGGGTAATTCGTACCGATGATGCCGCACTCCAGACCGGCGTGAATGGCCGTAACCGCAGGTTCCTTGCCGAAAAGGGCTTTGTAGGAAGCTTTCATCGCGGCCAGAATCGGCGAATCCAGATTGGGTTTCCAACCGTTGTAGGCACCCGTGAGTTCCACCTTAGCGCCGGCCAGCTCGAACACGGCGGAGATCGCCTCGCCCAGCTCCTCCTTCTCGGAGTTCACCGAACTGCGGAGCAGACACTGCAACTTCACCGTCTTGCCGTCGGATACCACGCGGGCCAGGTTGCTCGACGTCTGCACCAGTCCGGGCATCGACACCGACATCTTCTGCACCCCGTTCGGGCAGCCTACGACCGCACGGATCAGATTCTCCGCCACCTCCTTGGCGATCATCGTTTCAGGGGCTTCGGTTTCGGTCAGTTTGATGGAAACAGCGTCCTCGATCCCGGCGAACTCGGCCTTCACGACCTTTTCATACGCTTTCAGCTCTTTGGTCAGCTGCTCGAGATCCTTGGTGCGGACCATCAGCGTAGCGGTCGCCTCGCGCGGAATCGCATTGCGCAGACCGCCGCCGTCCACCGAGCAAAGCAGGATGTCCATCGACTTCTTCTGCTCACGGATGAAACGGAACAGCAATTTGTTGGCATTGGCACGCTGTTCGACGATCTGGATACCGGAGTGCCCGCCCTTAAGACCTTTGACGACCAACTTCACGGCCCGGTAATTCCGGGCCGGAGTCGGCTCCGCCTTATACTTGAACGTGATGTTGGCATCCACGCCGCCGGCGCAGCCTACATACAACTCGCCCTCCTCCTCGGAATCGAGGTTAAGCAGGATGTCACCGTGCAGCACCCCTTTCTTCAGGCCGAACGCACCGTCCATACCCGTCTCCTCGGTCGCTGTGAAAAGCGCTTCGAGAGGACCGTGTTCGAGCGTATCGTCCTCCAGGACGGCAAGAATAGCCGCCGCACCGATACCGTTGTCCGCACCGAGCGTCGTACCGTTGGCCGTCACCCATTCGCCGTCGATATACGCCTCGATCGGGTCCTTGGTAAAGTCGAACTTCTTATCGTTGTTCTTCTGAGGAACCATATCCAGATGCGCCTGCAGAACGATACCTTTGCGGTTCTCCATCCCTTTGGAGGCAGGCTTGCGGACATAGACATTGTGGGCCGCATCCTCCTTGCACTCCAGGCCGAGACTCTTGGCCACGCCGATCACGTACGCACGGATCTTCTCCTCGTGGGAGGAAGGACGGGGTATTTTGGCGATTTCTGCAAAATGCTTCCAAACCAACGCGGGTTTCAAAGCGGTCAAATTCTTATCCATAGTAGTTCTATTTTAATTGGTTATCGTTTCTATTTTCCAGTTTCCGGAGCAGGTGCCGCTTCGACGGCAGCGCTGCGGTCGAAAGCCTCGACGATCTGCTTGACGAGCGGATGCCGCACGATGTCGCGGCGGTCGAACTCCACGATGCCGATCCCCTCGACACCGCGCAAAATCTCCATCGCCCGCGTCAATCCGCTGTCGGAACGACGGGGCAGGTCGATCTGCGTCACGTCGCCCGTGACGATGAATTTGGCATTACGTCCCATGCGCGTAAGGAACATCTTGATCTGCGGCAGGGTCGTATTCTGCGCCTCGTCCAGAATGACGAAAGCGTTGTCGAGCGTACGACCGCGCATGTAGGCCAGCGGCGCGATCTGCACGGTCCCCTCCTCGATGTATTTTTGCAGCTTGGCGGGCGGAATCATATCGTTGAGCGCATCGTACAGAGGTTGCAGATAGGGATCGAGCTTCTCCTTCATGTCGCCCGGCAGGAAACCCAGCTTCTCGCCCGCTTCGACGGCCGGACGCGTCAGGATGATCCGCTTGACGTGTTTTTCTTTCAAAGCCCGCACCGCCAGGGCGATGGCCGTATAGGTCTTGCCCGAACCTGCGGGGCCGATGGCCAGCAGCAGGTCGTTGCGGTCGTAGGACTGCACCAGCTTGAGCTGATTGACCGTGCGGGCCCGGACGATCGTGCCGTTGTTGCCATAGACGATCACGTCCTTATCGACGGGAGCGTCGTGTTCGATCACCCCGGTCGAAAAAGCCTGTTGTACCGACTCTTTGGAGATATAGCCGTATTTGAGGTAGTAAGCGATCAACCCGTCCAGTCGTTTCCGAAACTGTTCGGAATCGCTTCGGGGGCCGAGCACCGTGAGCGCAGATCCGCGAGCGATGATTTTGAGGTTGGGATGCAACTCCTGCATCTGTTCGAGGTAAATATTCTGGGGGCCGTACAGCTCCCGGGGATCCACCCCCTCGATGTCGATCTTCTTATCTTCGGAATCCATCATAAGCTAAAAAACAAATCCTACGCTCAATGCCAGGGAGTAAGAGCGCATGTTGAACCCGACCGCCTCTTCGGTGGGATAATAACACTTTTTCGAATCGAACTGCCCGTTGTAACGGAAGTCGATCAGTGTATGTCCGAAATTCAACCCCAGGCCCAACATATAGGAAACCGTCGGGCGCATACTGCCGAAGAACATCTCGTTGTTGCCCTCGGCATACTTGCAATCGTTCATCACCGTAAAGACGGGACCGACGTTGATCCGCAGCATCGGAAGCGCCCGAAGCGAGAAGATGAGGGGAATATCGATCGAATTGGTTTTGATTTTCAGAGTTCCGTAGTCGGCATGGCTCAACTTGATCGACTGCCGCACGTAAAGCACCTCGGGACCGATGGTGAAATAGCGGAATTTCAAGCCGATCTGGAGTCCGGCCTGCCAACCGAGCCGGTTATCTATACCGAAATCCGGACCGGAAGTCGAAAAATGGGGAAAGTTGAGTCCGGCCAGTACGCCCCACTCCACTCCCTTGATCGCCGATCCGCTGCGGCTGCTGCGTCCATAATCGTCGTATCTGCGGGACTGACCCGAAGAAGGGAGAGTCAAAATACTAAACAACAACGCTATAATCAGTAATTTACAGTTTTTCATAACTCTATTTCTTGGTATCGGATTTCAATACGGTTGCGGCCCAGAGCAGGTAGCAGACACAAGCCGTCACCCAGATCAAGCCCGCCTGGGGATGACCGAAACTGCGGATCAGCGCACCGCAGATCGGGCCCGAAAGGGCACCGGCGGAAATGGCCAGGATCATCAGTCCGGCGACTTCGTTCGAACGGCCCGGAGCACTCTTGGTCGCCACGGCATAAAACGTGGCGAAAACGCAGGCCATCGTGAAGCCGAGGATGCCGACCAGCGCATAAACGACCGCTTCGGAGCGCACCGCGAAAAGGGAGATGCAAAGCGCCAATGCCAGCAGCATATTCCAGCGCAGGTATTTGACATCGACGACACGGATCAACACCCAGGCACCGACGAGCGTACCCACGATGCGCAAAGCGTAAAATCCGGTGGTCGTAAGAATCGAATCGGGATTGTCGATCAGCCGCACCGAAACGAAGCCGATACCGACATCCGCAGCGATGAAGCAGGCCACGCCCAGCGTACAGAGCAACACGGCGCGGTTACGCAACAGACGGAAACACTCGGCCATACCGACCGCACGGGACGATTGCGCCGGTTCTGCGACCGCAGTCACCTGTAACCAGACGGCCCCGACGAGCGTAAGCCCCGCATAAATCGGCAACAACAGACGCCAGTCGCCGAAAAGCGAAACCAGCCCCGTGATGATCGGGGCGAGCAGCAACAGAGCAGTATTGCGGAAGATCTGTCCGACGGTCAGGTAGCTGGTCATCCGCTCCTCGGGCACGATGGTCGCCAGCAGCGGATTGACCGCCACCTGGATAGCGGTATTGCCGATGCCCAGCAGACCGAAGCCGATGAAATACCAACTCAAGGCACTGCCGACGCCCGCAGCATAGGGCACGAGCAACCCGGCGATGGTAAAGGCATAGCCGATCATTGCCGTTCTCTTGCGGCCGATGCGGTTCATCAGCGCCGCGACAGGCGTGGAAAGAAGCAGGAACCAAAGGAAAACCATCGACGGCAGAAAACTCACGGCACTCTGCTGGCTCTCGGCAAATTCACCACTGATGATGTTGGTCACCGGAGCCACGATATCGCAGAAGCCCATGATAAAGAACCCCATCAGCACAGGTGCCAGCAATCGTTTGTCCACTCTCCTTTCCGTCATAGCACGTCCTTCAACATTCATTATTTGGTCAAAGTTAAGTTTTTTTCTCGGAATACACAGAGAAAACCGTGCATTTTTTTATCCGGAATCCCTGTTTTTCGGCAAAAAAAGCATTGCTATTCCCCATTTTTTGCTATCTTTGACATAGTCTTAGATAGGATGCGCCTCGGGAAACCGGGAACAAGGTCCCGTTTTCTCTCGGCTTTCACTATCTTCAATACTTCGGTAAAAATTTACCGCGCTAAAAGTTAAACATTTGAAGCCGGCTA
>ENA-OPRW01001070-OPRW01001070.1-human-gut-metagenome-genome-assembly--contig:-NODE-1070-length-21564-cov-3.894463_pt1 | contig 21564 bp, 18 predicted proteins | sample MGYA00241898_ERZ501890 | MGnify/ENA primary metagenome ERZ501890 (study PRJEB25962, sample SAMEA2042216) | human gut metagenome | biome: human gut; feature: human-associated habitat; material: faeces... | reverse complement strand
GCGGAGCGCAGCACGTCCTCTACTGTGAAGCCGGCGGGGTAGACGGGGATCTGGGAGATCAGGCCCACCCGCCGGCCCTGGCCCACCACGACGGTGCCCTCGTCGTAGTCCAGCTCGCCGGTCAGTATCTTGAACAGGGTGGTCTTGCCCGCGCCGTTGCGGCCCAGCAGCCCCACCCGCTCCCCCTGGTCCACCTGAAAGGTGAGGCCGTCCAGGACGTTCTTCCCCACCTCAAAGGACTTCACCAGGTTGTTCACTTGAATCTCAATCATACGCTTGTTTCAACTGCTCCACGATCCAGCCAAAGTGCATGGCGTGGGACGCCTTCACCAGCATGGCGGTGTCGGTGCCCAGCTGGTCAGTCAATTCGTGGACGGCCTCCTCCTTGGTGGCAAAATGGGTGACGGAGCCGCCGCTCTGGGCGGCGCCGTCGGCGATCTTCTCCGCCTTGGCGCCGATGGCCACCACCTCGTCGATGCCCAGCATGGCGGCCAGGGCGCCCATGTTGTAGTGGGCCTGGTCCGTCAGGTCCCCCAGTTCCCCCATGTCCCCCAGCACGGCCACCTTCCGGCCGCACTCAGTCTTGGCCAGGATCTCCAGGGCCGCAGTGACGGACTGGGGATTGGCGTTGTAGCAGTCATCCAGCACCAGCCGCCCGTCCCGCAGACGAAGCACCCGCATCCGGGATCCGGCGGGTTCATACGAAGCCGCGCCCCGGGTGATCTCCTCCGTGGAAAGGCCCAGCTCCTCTCCCACCGCCACGGCGATGGCGGCAGAGTAGGCCATGTGCTCTCCCGGCGCAGGGATGGTCAGGTGATAGGTGTCCCGGGGGGACACGACGGTGCAGGTAATTCCCGCTACGCCGTGGTCGGCCATGTCCATCACCCGGACGGCGCAGTGCTCCGATCGGCCGCAGCGGACGGTCCGGAAGGGCAGGTCCAGGGTGTTCAGCAGGGCGTCATCCCCGTTAAGGACCGCCAGTCCCTCCGGCTTCAGGTTCTCAAAAATCTCGCTCTTGGCCTTGAGGATCCCCTCCCGGCTGCCCAGATGCTCGATGTGGGCGTCACCGATGTTGGAGATGACGGCGATGTCCGGCCGCACCATCTCCCCCAAATAGCGGATCTCCCCGAAGTGGTTCATGCCGGTCTCGATCACCGCCGCCTGATGCTCCGGCCCCAGGCCCAGCAGGGTCAGGGGCGTGCCGATGTCGTTGTTGAAGTTCTCCGGTGTCTTCAGCACCCGGAGCTTCGCCCCCAGCACCGCCGCCAGCATCTCCTTTGTGGTGGTCTTGCCCACGCTGCCGGTGACCTGGACAAAGGGGATGGCGAACCGGTCCCGGTAGGCGGACGCCAGGGCCCGCAGGGCCAGCCGGGTGTCCGCCACCTGGATATAGAACTTGTCTGGCCGCAGCAGCTCCGGCCTCCGGGCGCACAAGCACCCGGCGGCTCCCGCGTCCAGGGCCCTGTCGATGAAGTCATGGCCGTCGAACCGCTCCCCCACCCAGGGCAGGAACAGGCAGCCGGGGGCAATCTTCCGGCTGTCGGTGCACACAGCGGTGACGGGGGCCGCCCCCTTCCGGGGATTCAGCCAGGTGCCGTCCACAGCGGATATGATCTCAGGAATGGTCATTGGCTGCATGCAGTTCACCCTCTTCTCTTCACGTCGCAGGAGAGCCGCACGATCTCCTCGCAGAGCTGGTTGTAGCTCATGCCCACGGCGGCGGCCTCCTTGGGGACAAAGCTGTTGGGGGTCATGCCCGGCAGGGAGTTGGCCTCCAGCACCCACAGATTTCCGTCTTTGTCCAGAATCATGTCCGTGCGGGAGTAGACCTCCAATCCCAACGCCCGGTGGGTCCGCAGGGCCAGCTCACCGGCGGCCTGCATCACCGCGGGCGGCACATCGGCCGGACAGGTCTCCACCGCCGCGCCGGCCTGGTACTTGGCCACGTAGTCAAATTCCTTTCCGGCGGGCACGGTCTCCACCGCCGGCAGCCAGCGGTCCCCCAGGACCGCCACTGTCAGCTCCCGGCCGTAGATCCGCTCCTCCGCCAGGACCTTGGCGCCGTAGCGCAGCACCTCCTCCAGGGCCCGCTTCAGCTCCGTCCGGTCCTCCGGTAAGTACACCCCCAGGGACGAACCGCCCCCGATGGTCTTGATGACGCAGGGCATAGGCAGCGTCTGGGCCAGGGGCTCCGCCTCATCCAGTCCATAGGACAGCAGCCGCCACTTGGGGGTGGGGATGCCGCACGCGTCCAGAATCTGCTTGGAAACCGCCTTGTCCATGGCGACAGCGGAGGCCAGATGACCCGCGCCGGTGTAGGGCACGCCCAGTAAATCCAGGGCGGCCTGGATGCGGCCGTCCTCCCCGTCCATACCGTGGAGGCCCAGGAACACCAGGTCCGCCTTCTGGCAGATGTCCAGCACGTGGGGGCCGATGTGGCTGGGGCCCTGATCCTTCCGGCCGCGCTTCACCGTCTCCAGGTCCGGCGCCTCCACCTCGATCTTCGCGTCGGGGCACAGGCCGTCGGGCGCGTCAAACAGGGTCTCCAGGTCCGCCGGGACCTCCTCCAGCCCCAGGAACAGATCCACCAGGATGGCCCGATGGCCGTTTTCCCGCAGGGCGCGGCACACGCCGGTGCCCGTCACCAGGGAGACCGCCCGCTCTGTGGAGATTCCCCCCGCCAATACAACGATCTTCATGCTCGTTTCCAGTCCCTTCTATCTTGACTGCTCTCCGATGGGTAGTCATAATCATCCTATTTTAATGTTCCATAGTTTAGCACAAACCGCCCCCAAATACAACTGTTAAAACGCCGCAGGCCCTCCGAAAAAGCACGGGCGCTTTTTCGGAGGGCTGTTTGTTCTGCTGGAAATTCCCGGCTCAGAGGAGCCAGTCGAAGAGGCCGGCCGGTTCTCCCTCCAGCAGGGTGCCGGCGGCGGAAAGCATCTGGGCCGCGTCCGCCCGGGTGACGTTTTCTCCCATGGCGGCGCTGCCGAAGCTGCCCGCGGCGAGGACGCTGACCGCCTCCATGTTCCCCACGGCCTGGGCCGCCCAGGAGGGCACTGCCTCCCGGTCTGCGTACCAGCCGGCCAGATCCACATCCTCCACCGCCAGGACGCGGTTGAGCACGGTAGCCGCCTCATTGAAGGTGATGGGTTCGTCTCCCTGGAAGGCCACGCCCTCCGCTGTGGAGACGCCCTGAATGATGCCGTCCGCCACACCGGCCGCGGCGTAGGCCTTGGCCCAGGTGGGGATGGCCGCGTCGTCGCAGAAGCCGGTCATGGTGACGGCGGTGGGCTCGTCCCCGGCAGTCTCCATCACCATGGCCAGAAACTCGCTGCGGGAGACGGGCTTATCCGGCTCAAAGTAGTACTGGTCTCCGATCTTGGCTCCGGTGAAAATCCCCGCCTCCGCCAGGTCCTGCGCGGCCACCGCGGCGGTGCTGTCCGCCGTGTCCGCATAGGTGACGCCGGACTTGGCCTTCTCAATGGTGACGCTCACCGTGGCAGGCTGAGACACGCGTCCGGCGCTGTCAGTGACGGTATAGGTGAAGCTGTCGCTCCCGGTGGAATCCCCCTCCGGGGTATAGGTGAAGCTGGCGCCGTCAATCTGGACGGTGCCCTTTTTGGGCTCTTTCTCCACGGTGAAGGTCAGGTCCTCTCCCTCGCCGCCCGCGGCCAGAAACTGGGCGTGATAGGGAATGCCCCGGTAGGTGCGGATCTCCAGCGCCTGGGCCGTGGGGCTCCCCTCTGCCGGCTGGGCCTTCTCCTTGCCGCCGAACAGGGCGGCGGCGTTGACGGACAGGGTCAGGACTACCGCCAGGCACAGGGCGGCGGCGCGTTTCATCAGTTGGGTCTTCAAGGCGATCATACCTCCTGTATTGAATTGGGTGCACCGCTAGTTTCTTCCCGCCCGCCGGAAATATGCAGAAAAACACGGCCGGAGCGCACTCCGGCCGTGTTTGGGAGCTCCTTCCGCTCACCCCAGGGGCCTGCCCGGACGGCGGACCACAGGGGATCGCTTTTTGATGCCGGACACCACGCCCATGGCGGCATACAGCGTCAACAGCGAGGACCCGCCGTAGCTGAAGAACGGCAGGGTCAGACCGATCACGGGCATCACAAACAGGCACATACCGATGTTCACCACAGTCTGGAAGATCAGCATGGCCGCCACACCCACACAGACATAGCAGTGGAAGGGCGTCTCAGCCCGGCGGGCTACCAGCAGCACCCGGATGATGATGGCCGCCAGCAGGGCGATCACAACAAGACAGCCGATCATCCCCAGCTCCTCCCCGCAGACACAGAAGATGAAGTCCGTGTGCCGGGCCGGCAGGGACCCCTCCCCCGCCTGAGTCTGGGTGCCCTGCATGTATCCCTGGCCGAAGAGGCCGCCGGAGCCCAGGGCCAGCAGGCCCCGGGTCTGCTGCCAGCCTGCTCCCAGGGTATCATAGGAGTGGTCAAACAGGACCCGGAAACGGTTGATCATATAGTCCGGCATCAGGCCCAGAGCCACCGAGGCGGCAATGGCTGCCCCGCTGCCGGCGAACAGCAGGACGAACCACCGCAGAGCGAAGCCTGCCACAAAGGCCATGCACAGAAAGATGAAGAAAAATGTCAGGCCGTTGCCCATATCCCCGGAAATCCCCACGTACCACCCCATCAGGGCGATGGTGTGTCCCGCCACCATCAGGGCGGAGGGGAAGGATTTCAGATCCCGCTTCACCTCCCGCAGCCACTCCAGCTGCTTGGCCAGCAGCAGGGTGAAGGTGATCTTCACCACCTCCGCCGGGCCGATGCTGAAGGGGAGAAAGGGAAATTTCAGCCATGCGGTGTTGCCCGTGTTGTCCGAGACGCCAAAGGGTGTCAGCAGCAGGGCGATGAACACGACGTTGAAGGCCACAAGCCACTTCCACCGCCGCATCAGCCGCTCCAGGTCCAACATGGACATGAAGATATAGGCGCAGATGCCCAGCACCATGGCCGCCCCCTGGACGCCCACATATCGCAGGATGCCCCCGGTGCCCAGGTATCTGGTGGCGCTGGCGATCAGCGCCATGCCGTACAGGGTGGCGGCGCAGCAGAGCCCCAGCAGCACCAGGTCGGCCTGCTGGATGAAGTCTGCCAGAATGGCTTTCAGTCGGTTCCACATGGGCGTTTCCATTTCCTCCGGCGCAGAATTTGACGAATGCAGTATACCACAAATGAAAAGATGTGTAAACGCCGCAAATTTGTTTTTACAGACTGTTCAAAATATGGTATACTGAATCGGATTTGGAAATGTCACTGGAAAGGAGCACTGCTTCGTGGAGTATATTTCCCACAGCGAGGCGGAGACGGAGGCCTTTGGTGAACGGTTGGCCGCCGCTCTCTCTCCCGGCGCCGTGGTGGCCTACCGGGGCGGTCTGGGCATGGGCAAGACCGCCTTTACCCGTGGCCTTGCCCGTGGCCTGGGATGCCGGGGCCGGGTCACCAGCCCCACCTTCACCATCGTCAACGAGTATGAGGGCCCTACCCCTCTGTTCCACTTCGATATGTACCGGCTGAGCGGGTCTGAGGACCTGTTCGACATCGGCTGGGAGGACTATCTCTCCCGGGGCGGCGTCTGCGCCGTGGAGTGGAGCGAGCAGGTGGCGGACGCCCTGCCGGAGGGCACGGTCTATGTGACCCTCACCCGCCATCCGGAGCACGACGGCTGGCGGAGCATCACCGTGGAAGGAGGTGCCGCCCGATGAGGATCTTGGCACTGGAAACCTCCGCCAAAGCAGTCTCCGCTGCCGTCACGGAGGATGGGAAAGTCCTCTGCTCCGGCTATCAGGACACCGGCCTCACCCACAGCCGCACCCTGATGCCCATTGTGGAGGCCATGCTGAAAAACACCGGCCTGACCGTCCAGGACTGCGACGCCGTCGCTGTGGCGGCAGGCCCGGGGTCCTTCACCGGCATCCGCATCGGCGTCTCGGCTGCCAAGGGACTGGCCTTTGCCGCGGACAAGCCCTGCGCGGCCGTCTCCACCCTGGAGGCCATGGCCCGGAACGTGGCCCACATGGACGCCCTGGTGGTCTGCGCCATGGACGCCCGGCGCAGCCAGATCTACAACGCCCTCTTCACCTCCGAACATGGCCGCCTGACCCGCCGGACGCCGGATCGCGCCATCGGCCTTGCGGAGCTGGCGGAGGAGCTGCGGAGCGAGCCGCTGCCCCTGGTGATCGTGGGGGACGGCGCCGTCCTCTGTGAGAAGGCGCTGACAGAGTCGGGACTGCCCTGCCGCCTGGCACCGCCCCAACTGGTGATGCAGAACGCCATGTCCGTGGCCCTGTGCGCCGAGGACCTGGCCCGGGCGGGAAAGCTGGTCTCCGCCCAGGAATTGCTTCCGGTCTATCTCCGCCCTCCCCAGGCCCAGCGTCTGCGGCAGCCGCCCCAGATCTGAGGGAACGGTTTAGATCGTAGGGAACGGTTTACATCAAGGATATCAGAGAAAAGGAGTTTATAAGTATGAGCGGCAAAGTGCATGTGATGGACCACCCCCTGGTGGCCCACAAGCTGACCATCCTGCGGGACAAGGACACCAGCGTCAAGGATTTCCGGGAGATCGTCTCCGAGATCGGGATGCTGATCACCTATGAGGCCACCCGGGATCTGCCCCTGACCACCAAGGAGGTGGAGACCCCCATCTGCAGGACCATCGCCCCCACCCTGAAAGGCAAGAAGTTCGCTGTGGTGCCCATCCTCCGGGCGGGCCTGGGGCTGGTGGACGGTGTGCTGCGGATGGTGCCCTCCGCCCGTGTGGGCCACATCGGCATGTTCCGGGATGAGGAGACGCTGGAGCCCCATGTCTACTTCTGCAAGATGCCCAAGGACATTGCGGAGCGGGACATCATGATCGTGGATCCCATGCTGGCCACCGGCAGCGCCGAGGCCGCCATCACCGAGATGAAGAAGCGGGGCTGCAAAAACATCAAGCTGATGGTTCTGCTGGCCGCGCCGGAGGGTGTGGAGCGCATCCAGAAGGCCCACCCGGACGTGGACATCTACTGCGGCGCCGTGGATGACCATCTGAACGAGCACGGCTATATTGTCCCCGGTCTGGGCGATGCCGGTGACCGGATCTTCGGGACAAAATAAGGCGCTCTCCCTTTACGTGTGTGATGCACGGCAGGCCGGTCCCGTCCGGCGGAAAGGAGCATACCATGGCCCCAGAGCAGACGAACGCCAAACGGCACGGCCCCAACCGGGCCACGACGGTGATCTGTCTGGTACTGATTCTCGCTGCCGCACTGGTCATTGCCCGCATGGTGAAATTCCGGTCACAGGTGGACGTGACACTCCCGGCGGTCCTGTGGGAGGATGGCGAGGCCACGGCCGTGAACACCACTCTGCATTTCCACGGGGAGATGGTGAAGCAGTGGGGGCAGGATGACAGCTTCAGCGGCTATCTGGAACTGGAGGAACAGCCCTTCACCTCTGAGGAAGCCAGCAAGGTCTGGCTGACCATGGCCCATGAGGGCGGCGGCCTCAACCGGGGCCTGCTCGAATACGGAAAGTTCCCCGCCCACACGTTTTTCGGGGAACTGTACACAGACCGGGAATATACGCAGTTCTTCCTGTTCCCCTTTGAGCGGGTCCCCGGCGAGGACGACGGAACGTCAACCTACGTAGCCGGCTCCTCCGTCTATGTCGCTCCGGCAGCATCTCTGGACGAGGCAAAAGCTCTGCTGGAGTCGTACGGCTTGATGGAGTCGCACGGCCTTCCGATACCGGATGAAAGCCCGCAATAAACCGCGCCAGTGTTCCAATTGCACAGATTCCAAAAGCAGCCCGGCGGATATTCCGCCGGGCTGCTTTCGTTTTCAGTCAGATTTTTCGCCACTGCGTCACAGCACATACAGATATACCGCCAGATAGTGGAAGAAAGACCCCGCCAGAATCAACAGGTGGAACAGTTCGTGGAAGGTCCACTCTGCAGAGATGTTTGGCTTCTTGACGGCGTAGAACACCGCTCCCACCGAGTAGCAGATCCCGCCCAGGGCCACCAGCGTCAGGCAGGGCTGGCCCAGAGCGGTGAAGTCCTTTGCCACAAACACCACGGACCATCCCATGATGAGATATACTGCCGTGGACAGCATCCGCGGTGCGTTGATCCACAGCATCTTCGCCAGCACCCCCGCCAGGGCCACGCCCCAGAGGATCAGGCAGAATTGTGTTCCCCTGGGCTGGGGCAGCAGCACCACGCAGAAGGGCGTGTAGCTGCCGGCAATCAGCACATAGATCATACTGTGGTCCATTTTCCGTAGCACCCGCTTCACTCCGCCGCTGGCGGCAGTGCCGGGATAGTAGTGATAGATGGCGCTGGCGGCATACAGTGCCGCCATAGACAGACAGAAGCACAGGGCCGCCGCCACCGCCGGTATGGCCGCATCCGTCCAGACGCCCCGAAGCAGATACAGCAGACCGCCCCCCAGTGCGGCCACCGCGCCGAGCGCATGGGTTTCACAGCTGATGGGGTCCTGGGCCTTTGCAAACAGTTTGCGCATGGAATGGTCTCTCCTTCTTGAAATCCGGCATCATGCCGTCCGCATCATATAATATAGTTTTCGATATTATATTAAGCGATTTCATTTTTTATTTCAAGTAGTTTTTGTAAATTTTCTGTTTCTATTCCATTCTATGCAAAAAAAGCGGACGCCGAAGCGTCCGCTTTCAAAGCCCTGCCGTTTTTATTTCAGTTCCAGTATTCGGTCTTTTCCTTCAGGTCGATGTCCGCGGCCCGGAACACGGGGTTCTTGCCGGCCCTGCGCTGCTCGGTATAGTTCCGCAGGGCTGCCGCCGCCGGACGGGAGAGGACCGCGATCACCGGAATGTTGATGAGCACCATGACGCCCATCAGCACGTCAGACAGGTTCCACACCAGATCCAGCGTGAGGCCGGCGCCCAGGAAAATCAGTCCCATGGCAATCAGGCGGAACACCACCATGAACCGCTTGGAGGGCACGTGCCCCAGCAGATACGCCAGGGCATTGTCCACATAGTAGAGGTTTCCGATCAGAGTTGTGAAGGCAAAGAGCACCATGGCCACGGTGATGAAAACGGGACCCAGGGTGCCGAAGGAGGCGGCCAGGGCCGACTGCACATAGGGGGCGCCCTGCAGCTCCACTGCGGGCTCCACACCGGAGCACAGCAGCATGAAGGCGGTGGCGGAGCAGATCACCAGCGTGTCCAGGAAGACAGACAGCATCTGGACCAGCCCCTGCTTCACCGGATGGCTGACATTGGCAGAGGCGGCAGCGTTGGGGGCGGAGCCCACGCCGGCCTCGTTGGAAAAGAGGCCCCGCTTCACGCCCTGCATCACGGCAGAGCCGGTGAAGCCGGCGAAGATGGCTTGGAAATCGAACGCCTCGGAGAAGATCCGTCCGAACACCTGGGGAATCAGCCCCACGTTCATGACGATGACCACCAGGGCCACCAGCACGTACAGTCCGCCCATGATGGGCACCAGAGTGGAGGCGAAGGCGATGATCCGCTTGCCGCCGCCCATGACGCAGTAGCCCACCAGCAGGGCCAGGATGGCGCCGATGACCCAGGGGGTGGTTTCCGGGTCATAGAAGCTGTATCCGGAGAAGGTGGACTGGAGGTTGTAGGAGCAGAGCATGTTGAAGCCGCCGGCGTAGGTGGCGATGAGGCTCAGGGCAAACAGCACCGCCAGGGGACGGCTGTGGAGGGCCGCCTCAATATAATAGGCAGGGCCGCCGTAACTCTCGCCGGTCTCCGGGTTCCGGCGCTTGTAAATCTGCGCCAGCGTGGATTCGGTAAAGGCCGTGGCGCCGCCCAGCAGGGCGATGAGCCACATCCAGAACACGGCGCCGTAGCCGCCCATGCAGATGGCCACGGACACGCCGATAATGTTGCCCGTACCTACCCGGGAGGCGGTGGACACCATCAGCGCCTGGAAGGAGGACACGCTTCCCTCCTTCTCCGGCCGCTCCACCACCACGCGGATGGCCTCCCGCAGCAGCCGCAGCTGCGGGAACCGGTTCCGAATGGTGAAAAACAGTCCGGCGGCCACCAGCAGAATCACCAGCAGGTAGGTATACATCCAGTTGCTCAAATCCGCAATGATCTCTCCCAGCATGTGTGCATCTCTCTCCTTTTTAATGTTGGGGAATGGTCGGGAAATCGTTTCAATCAGCCCGAATAGAATATCAGAGCTTTTGTGCCCTTGTCAATGGAAAATCCCAAGATTTTGCAGTATTCTACGGAAAAACCGGCAAACCGCCGGCCCCGCAGTCTCTATTCCGCCGGATAGCCGCAGAGATCGCCGGGATCAGTCAGTTCAGCGTCCGGCACAAAGTCAACCGTCAGCGTGCCGTCCTTCTCCGTTTCATAAGTGATGTGCAGGAGTGCTCCGGATTCCAGCCAGGAAAGGTCCCTCACTGCCGTGGCCCGGTCATCCAGCTCCCGGATGGTCCAGGACCTGCTCCATGTTCCGCTCTCCGGGTCACAGCGTATGACGCTGAATTCTGCAGGGTCCTCCGTCAGGGAAGCAGCCCGCATCCCGTCGCCTAACCAGATCCGATAGCGGGCGGTATTTTCCGCCAGCCGGTCATCTGTCATCGCTTCCGCCGCGGGTACCAGGAAGGATCCGGAGCCGGAGGGCAGCAGAAACGCCTTCTCACTGTCGTACTGTTCTGTGCTCTCCCAGTCTGCGCCGTTGGAGAGGTATACGTCCGTGCCGTCCGTCACGATGTAGGAAAATCGTTTCTCCGTGATCTCTCCGCCGGTCCGCATCCGCCAGAGAAAGCCGCGGCCGTCATAGATGACGTCGATCAGCATGGGCCAGCTCTCATAGTAGTTCTGAAGGGTCCGCAGCTGGCAGGGGATGCCCAGGGAGACCTTCTCCAAAAATATCTCCGCCGCATCCGCGTTCTCCGTTCCCGCCTCGGTGAACACCACGGCACCGCTGGCGGAGAGCTCCGCCGGGTCACCGTACTCCGGTACCTCCTCCATGGGGCCGAAGCCGTAAGGCGTCTCTGCGGAGATGACCGCCCCCTTTGTCAGGGTGAACTCCGCCGCGGCCGTATATTCTCCGATCTCTTTGATGACGCGGAACGTACCGCCGCCGGAGAAGTCGTAGTCAAACAGGGACAGGATGCACGGAAACGCCTGCTTTTCACCGGACGGCAGGGTATACAGCATGGCATCCCATCCGGCGTTCTCAGCCAGGGGCACCTGGGTCCAGCTGCCGTCCGCCTCCCGCACATCCAGCCAATAGGGCGCCCCATACTCCAGAGATTCCCCTTCCCCCTCATAGGACAGGATGCACCACACCGTCTCCACCGACGGGTCGTAGGTCTCCCACTCCGTGGTCAGGGCGGTCCGGGGCGGGTCATCTGTTTCGTATACCGTTGTCACCGCAATGTCGCCGGAATCGCCGCATCCCGTCAGCAGCGCAAAAGCCAGCAGGCAAATCCAAAGCCGTTTCATTCTGACGCCTCCTCTTTCTCTGATTCCATCGCTTTCTTTATTTTATTTCATGTAGACGGACCCGGTTGGGAATAAGTTCCGCCGCTTTCCGGCAAACTACACAAAATCCATCTGAAAATTTTTGAGCTTCCCTGCTTGCATTTTAGGCTGCTGTCCGGTAAAATACAAGTACAAGGGAAGAATGATAGCTGCAACGAAGTGCTGCGCGCACGGGCTGACACCTATCATTCCGGTCTTTTGGTAGGTGTTTCAAACCGACAGCGGTTTGAAGCGCCTTTTCTTTTTATCAGATATGCAAAAGACGGACAAAAGGAGGTCATTTTTATGATTTTACTGGCAAACGGCAAGGTCATCACCCGGGATCCGGAGGGCATCGGCTACCTGCCGGACGGCGGCGTGGTCACCGATGGCGGCAAGATCGTGGAGGTCGGCACCACCGCGGATCTGAAGGCCAAGTACCCCCAGGCGGAATTTGTGGACGCTCGTGGCGGCGTCATCATGCCGGGCCTTATCAATGCCCACACCCACATCTACTCCGCCCTGGCCCGGGGCCTCTCCATCGATGGGTACAACCCCACCAGCTTCTATGAGGTGCTGGACGGCCAGTGGTGGTACATTGACCGGAATCTGGACCTGGAGGCCACCAAGGCCAGCGCCCAGGCCCTGGTGATCGACTCCATCAAGCAGGGCGTCACCACCATTTTCGACCATCACGCCAGCTTCTGTGAGGTCCCCGGCTCCCTGATGCGGATCGCCGAGGTGACGAGGGAATTCGGGATGCGGGCGTGCCTGTGCTATGAGGTCAGCGACCGGGACGGGGAGGAGAAATCCCTTCAGTCCGTGCAGGAGAACAAGGACTTCATCGACTACTGCGAGCAGAACCCCTCCGATATGCTGAAGGCCATGTTCGGCGGACATGCCCTGTTCACCATCTCCGACAAGACCTTTGACCGGATGGCGGCGGCCAACAGCGGCCGGGTGGGCTATCACATCCACGTGTCCGAGGGCATGAACGACGTGTACGACTCCCTCCAGAACTACGGCCGCCGGCCCGTCCAGCGGCTCCAGGACCACGGCATCCTGGGACCCAAGACCATCCTGGGCCACTGCATCCATGTGAACACGGCGGAAATGGATATCATCAAGGCCACGGACACCATGTGCGTCAACAACCCGGAGAGCAACATGGGCAACGCCGTGGGTATCTCTCCGGTGCTGCAGCTCTACAAGAAGGGCATTCTGATCGGTCTGGGTACCGACGCCTACACCAACGACATGCTGGAGTCCATCAAGGTGGCCCTGTGCTCCCAGCGGCACAACGCCTGTATGCCCAACGTGGGCTGGTGCGAGGTGACGGACATGCTGTTCCGCAACAACGCCAAGATGGCGGAGCGCACCGGCTTCCCCACTCTGGGCGTGCTGAAGCCCGGCGCGGCGGCGGACGTGATCGTCATGGACTACAAGCCCTTCACACCGTTCTCTGATGCCAACATCGACGGGCACATGCTCTTCGGCATGACGGGGCGGCAGTGCCAGACCACCATGATTAACGGCAGAATCCTGATGAAGGACCGGGTCCTGACGGAGATCGACGAGGAGGCCGTGAATGCCCACATTCTGGAGAGCAGCAAGCGTCTGTGGGGCCGGCTGAACCACAAGGAGTATTGATGACCGGCCGATGTGCCCCTGCGGAAGCAGTGCGCATTCGTATTTCAGGAGTTATTCTGAGGAGGAAAAACTATGTCTGAGTTAATGACCCCCATTCCCTTTCGGGAATTGATGACCTGGATCACCACCGAATACCGCCGGGACGGCGCCGTGTTCGGCGTCCACAAGCCCTACAAGGCCGGCGTGAAGAAGCTCCCCATCTTCGGGGAGACCATCGAGACTCCGTTCGGCCCCGCCGCCGGCCCCAACACCCAGCTGGCCCAGAACATCATTGCCGGCTATTTCGCCGGCGCCCGGTTCTTCGAGCTGAAGACCGTCCAGAAGATGGACGGCGCGGATCTGGCCGCCTGCATCAACCGCCCCTGCATCCTGGCGGAGGATGAGTGCTACAACTGCGAGTGGTCCACGGAGCTGTATGTCCAGCAGGCCTTTGAGGAGTATGTGAAGGCCTGGTGCGCCCTGAAGATCATGGCAAAGGTCTATGGTCTGGGCGATCCCAACGGATTCGTGTTCAACATGTCCGTGGGCTATGACCTGGCAGGCATCCAGGGTGAGAAGATCGACACCTTCCTGAACGGCATGGTGGACGCCTCCAAGACGCCCATCTTCCAGGAGTGCATCGCTGTTTTGAAGGAGTTCTTCCCGGGAGAAAGCGATTATATCGACACGATCACTCCCCATGTGTCCGGATCCGTGACGGTGTCCACCCTCCACGGCTGCCCGCCGGACGAGATCGAGCGGATCGCCAGCTACCTGCTGGAGAAGAAGCACCTGCACACCTTCGTCAAGTGCAATCCCACCATCCTGGGGTACGAGACCGCCCGGTCCATTCTGGACTCCATGGGCTATGACTATATCGCCTTCGACGATCACCACTTCAAGGAGGACCTGCAGTATTCCGACGCGGTGCCCATGTTCCACCGCCTCCAGGCCCTGGCGGACCGGGAGGGTCTGGAATTTGGCCTGAAGCTCTCCAACACCTTCCCTGTGGACGTGAAGGCCGGGGAACTGCCCAGCGAGGAGATGTACATGGCGGGCAAGTCCCTCTTCCCCCTGACCACCACCATGGCCGCCATGATGGCCAAGGAGTTTGGCGGGAAGCTGCGCCTCTCTTATGCCGGCGGTGCCGACGCCTTCAACATCGACAAGCTGTTCGCCTGCGGTATCTGGCCCATCACCATGGCCACCACCGAGCTGAAGCCCGGCGGCTACCAGCGGTTCACCCAGATCGGAGACAAGCTGGACGCTCTGGACTTTAAGCCCTTCACCGGCGTGGACGTGGTCGGCATCGAGGCCCTCTCTCTGGCGGCCCGGTCCGACAAGTATCACGTGAAGGCCATCAAGCCCCTGCCCCGCCGCAAACTCTATGAAAAGGTTCCCCTGCTGGACTGCTTCACCGCTCCCTGCAAGGGCGGCTGCCCCATCCACCAGGACATCCCGGAGTATATCGAGCTGTGCCGGAAGGGCGCGTACGCCTCCGCCCTGCGGCTCATCACCGAGAAGAACCCCCTGCCTTTCATCACGGGCACCATCTGCGCCCACAACTGCATGACCAAGTGTATGCGGAATTATTACGACGAGCCCGTGAACATCCGGGCCACCAAGCTGGTGGCGGCCGAAAAGGGCTATGACGCCTACATGTCCAAGATCACGCCTCCCGCGCCGGTGACGGACGGCCGGAAGGTGGCCGTCATCGGCGGCGGCCCCACCGGCATGTCCGCGGCGTACTTCGTGGGCCGGGCGGGCATCCCCGTGACGCTGTTTGAAAAAGCGGACCGCCTGGGCGGCATCGTCCGGCAGGTGATCCCTGCCTTCCGCATCAGCGACGAGGCCATCGACAAGGACGTGGCTCTGATGGAGAAGATGGGCGTGGAGGTAAAGCTGAACACCGAGGCCCCCTCTGTGGCAGAGCTGAAGGCACAGGGCTATACCCACATCTTCTTCGCCGTAGGCGCCTGGAAGGCCGGACGGCTGGACATCCCCGGCAACGTGGTGCCGGTCATCGGCTGGCTGCGCGACATGAAGGCGGGTAAGGACGTCTCCCTGGGCCATGTGGCCGTGGTGGGCGGCGGCAACACCGCCATGGACGCCGCCCGGGCCGCTCTGCGGGCCGGGGCCAAATCCTCTACCCTGGTGTACCGCCGGACGAAGAAGTATATGCCCGCCGATGCGGAGGAGCTGGAGATGGCCATTGCCGACGGCGTGGAGTTCCTGGAGCTGGTAGCCCCTGTGGAGCAGAAGGACGGCAAGCTGATTTGTGAGAAGATGAAGCTGGGCGACCCGGACGACAAGGGCCGCCGCCAGCCCGTCCCCACCGGCGAAATGGTGGAGATCCCCTGCGACACCGTGGTCTCCGCCGTGGGCGAGAAGGTTGAGAGCGAGGTTTTCACCCGGAACGGCATCACCGTGGACGAGAAGGGCATCCCCGCCTTCAAGACCAATCTCGAGGGCGTCTACGCCGGCGGCGACGCCATGCGCGGGCCCGCCACCGTGGTGGAGGGCATTGCCGACGCCCAGTATTTCGCCAATGCCGTCATCGGCGAGGCCCACAAGTTTGCCATCCCCGCCAAGGCCGTAGCCACCCGGGAGGAGGCCGTCGCCAAGAAGGGCGTCCTCTGCGAGAGCGCCAAGTGCGAGGGCGACCGGTGCCTGACCTGCAACGTGGTGTGCCAGGTCTGCGCCGACGTGTGCCCCAACCGGGCCAATGTGGTCATCGAGCTGCCGGACGGCCGCCAGCAGATCCTCCACGTGGACCGGATGTGCAACGAGTGCGGCAACTGCGCCGTGTTCTGCCCCTACGACTCCGCCCCCTACCGGGAGAAGTTCACCCTGTTCCTGACCCGGGAGGGCTTTGACGAGAGTGTAAACAATCAGGGCTTCCTGCCTCTGGGCGGGAAGAAGGTGCTGGTGCGCCTGGACAGCAAGGTGTTCGAGGCAGATCTGGACGCCAAGAACGACCTGCCCGCCGACATCGAGGTGTTCATCTGGACGGTGCTGACCAAGTACGCCTATCTGATGGGATAACCGAACAGACACAAAGGCAGGAGGCCGGGAGACCGGCCTCCTGTTTTTGTGTTTAGTGCTTTCCCCTGCCGGACCGCCTCCAGGTTATGGCTGCAGCGCAGATGAAATACACCCCAATATGGAGCACCAGCGCCACCAGGCCAAAGCCCGCCTCCGCCGTCAGCAGGAGAAGGACTCCCTGTGCGACGGTGTATAGCAGGGCAATGATCCGTTCCTGCCGCCTGCGGGTCTCGTCCGGCTCCCCGCCCAGCCGCCAAAACTGCCGCACCGTGCACCAGACCGCCGCCGCCAGGAAAAGGGCCAGCAGAGGCAGGTCTCTCAGCTTGCCCAGCTGGACATACCAGGCGGTCTGACCGACGCCGTACAGCCCTACCGCCACGCCCGCGGCGTACCAGGGGGAAAACTGGGAGGCCGTCTGCTCCCGTCGCCGGATAGGCGGCTGGGCCAGCAGCCAGAGCCCCGCCAGGGCCACCGCCGCCCAAAGGGCAAAGAGCCACTCTACGCCGTGAGCTTTCAGAAAACCAGCCAGGCCGGTGTAGATGCGGACCCACTCCACCCCCGCCGGAGCCTCGGAAACCACGACAGGAAAGACGGCGCTCAGAATCCCCATGGTCACCATACCCAAAGAACCCGCGCCGGTGACGATGCCGCCGGCGATATACCAGGGCCAGTCTCTGTGAACAGAGGGCCTTTCCGTTCCCTGCAGGAACTCCGCCGCCGAAAGCCGATCCTCCCCATCCTGTTCCTCATCCAGCAGCCATTCCACGTCCACGCTGAACAGCCGGGCGCAGGGCAGCAGTTTCGCCGCGTCCGGCAGGGCCGCCCCCTGTTCCCAGCGGCTCACCGCCTGACGGGAGACGCCCAGCTGTTCCGCCAGGGCCTCCTGGCTCAGCCCCTCCCGTTTCCGCAGCCCGGTCAGCTTCTCTCCAAAGGTCATGAGTCTTCCTCCTCCAGTCTCTTTCGCTGGTCCCATCATACCAAGCGCCGCCGGGAAAGTCCACCACAGCCACCTGACACCGCCGCAACCAAACGCAACATTCCCGCCAAAACAAATGTAATGTTTTTTCTCTTTGCAGCAATTCCGCCCTCTGCCGGGTATTCCTTACAGAAGGATGTGATCACATGCCCGATACCGCCGAAGCCGTGGCGCAATACGGCTCCGCAGTCTACCGGCTGGCCTACGCCATGACCCGCTCCCGCAGCGACGCCGACGACGTGTTTCAGGAGGTTTTTCTCCGGCTCCACCGGTCCGCTCCGGATTTTGCGAATGAGGAACACCGACGTGCGTGGCTCCTGCGGGTGACGGCCAACTGCGCAAGGAGCCTGCTGGCCTCCCCCTGGCGGATGCGGACCCTCCCGCTGGAGGATGTCTATTCCTACCAAGACTCCGTGGAATCCGCTGTGGACGAGGCTCTGGCCCATCTCCCCGGCAAATACCGGGCCGTCATCCACCTGTTCTACTATGAGGGCTATCAGACGGAGGAGATCGCCCGGATTCTGGGCCGGTCTCCCTCCACCGTCCGGGCACAGCTGACCCGGGCCCGGCAGAAGCTGCGGACATTGCTGAAGGAGGATATATGAACTTTTCCAAAACCTACCGCCGGATGAACGAGCCTGTCGGCCCGTCGCCGGACCTGATCCGCAAGACTCTCTCCCACCCTGACCGACACCGCCTCCCCCTGCGCCGGCTGGCGGCGGCCGCTGCCGTGGCGGCAGTGCTGCTGGCCACCCCAGCCCTGGCGGTCTGGTCGGAGACGGGATATGCGGTTTTATACCGGATTGCCCCCGCCGTAGCCCAGTTCTTCCAGCCGGTGCAGGAAGCCTGCACGGACAGCGGCATCACCATGGAGGTAGCGGCCGTCCGGGTGGAGGGAGACACTGCCCAGGCGTACATCGTCCTCTCCGGCGGTCCTGTGGACGCCACCACAGACCTGTTTGACAGTTGGTCCTTCCACCTGCCCTTTGACCAGACCGGCCGCTGTGAGCGGGTGGCCTGGGACGAGGCCACCGGGACAGTCACTTTTCTCTGCACTGTGAAAACCATGGACGGCTCCCCCATTCCCACCGGCGGCAAGATGACCTTCTCCGTCCGGCAGCTGCTGACGGGCAAGAAGGCGATGGAGGGCGCGACGGTGGACCTGAAGCTGACGAACTATGCCCAAGAGGCGGAGACCGCCCTCACCTGGGGGGCTGATCTCCCTGCCGCAGGGGTGAGGGAGCCGGAGGTGACCTATTACTCTGCCACCGGTGGAAGCGGCGATCTGGCTTCCGTAATACTGCAACCCGGTGAAGTCCTGGCGGAGCCCGCGGAGGGCCTGCCCATCACAGCCGCCGGTTACGCAGACGGCCTCTTCCACATCCAGCTGTGCCGGGGAGACGCCTCCAGGACGGACAACCACGCGTTTTTGTGGATGGAAGATGCCGACGGCAGGGAATTCCATTGTACCGGTATCTCTTATTTTACAGGTGAGACGGCTGGCGGCCGGACGGATTATATGGACTTTCTCTTTGCCGTCCCGCCGGAGGAGCTGGCAGGATGCACCCTCCACGGCAACTTCTATACCGCCGCCACCCTGACGGAGGGCCTCTGGCAAGTGACTTTTCCCTTGGAGAATACAGATTGAGCCTTTCAGCGCGCCCGGTGAATGTCGGGCGCGCCTTTTTCTCTTGCCATTTTCAGGAATCATGCTATGATAGAGTCAGAAAACACGGGAGGTTCACACTATGTTGGATATGCTGGAATTTCTGCGGGATGAAGGCGTCAGCGCCGACATCACTGCGGAGATCGAAAAATTTCGGGACGCCTATCCGGAGGAGGACGAGACCCTGCGGCGCCGGGTCCCCGATCCCCGGTATCTCTATTATGGAAAGGACATCTGGGAGGAGGCCATCACCGCCATCCTCTGCGGAGAGAACCTGTTGCTGGTAGGCCCCAAGGCCACTGGCAAGAATGTGCTGGCGGAAAACCTGGCCACCGTGTTCGGCCGCCCCAGCTGGAACGTGTCCTTCTACATCAACACAGACGCCGCCACCCTGCTGGGCACGGACACCTTTGAAAACGGCGCCGTACAGCTGCGGAAGGGCCCCATCTACCAGTGTGCGGAGACCGGCGGCTTCGGCGTGTTGGATGAGATCAACATGGCCAAGAACGAGTCTTTGGCGGTGCTCCACGCCACGCTGGACTTCCGCCGCTCCATCGACATGCCTGGCTATGAACGCATTCCCCTTCACGACGCCACCCGCTTCATCGCCACCATGAACTACGGCTACGCCGGCACCCGGGAGCTGAATGAGGCTCTGGCCTCCCGGTTCGTGGTGATCGACATGCCCGCCATCACCACCGAGGGGCTCATCAAGCTCCTGAAGCGGGAGTTCCCCTCTCTGAAAGGCGTGTATGCCGAGCAGTTCGCCGGATTGTTCCAGGACATTCAGAAGAAATGCGACGGCGGAGAGCTTTCTACCAAGCCTCTGGACCTGCGGGGCCTGCTGGCCGCCGTGCGACTGATGCGCACCGGGCTGGAGGGCAACCGGGCGCTGGATCTGGGCCTTGTCAACAAGTCCTTTGATGACTTTGAGCGGCAGCTGGTGCGGGACGTGATCCGCACCCGCCTGCCGGAGACGCTCCGCCGTGAGGATGTGTTTGACTGATGGAGATCCTGGACAGTGAGAAGCGGCGGGCCCGGAACCTGATCTGGAACGCCGCTGCGGATTACTCCTTTGAGCCAGACTTCAAGGCATACGACGAGGATGGCCGTGCAGACCTGTATTGGAACAGCATCATCGGCGCCGTGCGGAAGAATTACGGAGCAGAGACCATAGAAGGGCTGTTTGAATCCCTCCACGGCTGCTCCAAGGAACAGCTCTTTGAGCAGCTGCTGTGGCTGGGGCTGGAAAACGCCGTCTACCAGCGGGAGGCTCCCCGCCGGCCGGCGCTGCCCTCCCTGCGGCGGAGCTATGCCCGCCGGGCCGTGGCTCTGGACCAGCGGGCAGATCCCGGCGACCTGCTGGCCACGCTGGAAAACGCCCACTTCTGCCGGGCCCTGGGGCAGAGCGAACCGCCCCTGCTGCCCAGGGACCGGGAAATGCTGGATGCCCTGGAGTTCCCCGGAGACCTGGACGGCCCTGCCATTGCGGAGCGGGCCCTGGCATTCCTCCACACCTATTTCCATTTCACCCCCGGCGAGACCCAGGCCCAGGAGTCGGAGGAGCGGAAACGGCGCCGCCCCCTCTTCGCCTTCCGCCGCCGGTCCGAGGCGGACCTGCTGCCCGCCGTGCGGGCCTTTGGCCACGGGTTCGGGGAGCATCTGGTGAAGGGCCAGGGCGGCGGAGCCAACGCAGAGCCGGTCCAGCGCCGCCTGACGGACTACAACCTGGCCCAGACGGAGGCCGCCCTGCGAAAATACATGCGGGGCTACTTCGGCGCCCCCCTATACGACCAGTCGCAGCTGGAGAGCCTGGAGCGGGAGCTCTGCGTGGACGAGCACCAGGGCTGCCACCTGTACTACGCCACCGGAGACGACACTCATGAAAAGCTCAAGGGCTATGTGGCCGCCCAGCGGCGCAACGCCCTGCGACAGATGGAGCTGAACCGGGCCGCCTACGAAGCCGACGCCACCCGCCACCGCACCAGCATCCGCCGCCTCACCGCCCGCATCCGCAACGCCATGCTGGCTTATCTCCAGCCCACCCCTGTCCGTGCCGCCTCCGGCGCGCTGGATGCCGGCCGCATCTGGCGGGGCGTGTACTTGGACGACAACAAGGTGTTCACCCGTATTCTCCAGTCGGATCCCGGCGACCTGTCGGTGGACATTCTTCTGGATGCCTCCAGCTCCCAGATCGACCGGCAGGCGGTGGTGGCCGCCCAAGGCTATATGATTGCCGAAAGCCTTACCCGCTGCCACATTCCGGTGCGAGTATCCTCCTTCTGCTCCCTCAGCGGATACACCGTGGTGACCCGCTATCGGGACTACTATGAGACGGGCAAAAACGACCGCATCTTCAATTACTTCACCACCGGCTGCAACCGGGACGGCCTGGCCATCCGGGCCTTGGCCAAGGGACTGGAGGACTCCCCCAGCGAACACAAGCTGGTAATCCTCCTCTCCGACGTGAAACCCAACGACGTGATCCAGATGAACCACAGCGGAAGCTTTGTGGAATACGCCGCGGACAACGGCATCCAGAACACCGCCATGGAGATCCGGTCCCTGACCTACAAGGGCATCAACGTCATGTGCGTTTTCACCGGGAATGACGACGACCTGCACGCCGCCCACACCGTCTATGGCCGGAACTTCGCCCGCATCCGTTCCCTGGACCAGTTCGCCGACACGGTGGGTTCCCTCATCCAAAACCAAATCCGCAGTCTGTAAAGCACGCCGCCCTTTCG
>ENA-OPRW01001068-OPRW01001068.1-human-gut-metagenome-genome-assembly--contig:-NODE-1068-length-21574-cov-5.808774_pt1 | contig 21574 bp, 12 predicted proteins | sample MGYA00241898_ERZ501890 | MGnify/ENA primary metagenome ERZ501890 (study PRJEB25962, sample SAMEA2042216) | human gut metagenome | biome: human gut; feature: human-associated habitat; material: faeces... | reverse complement strand
ACCGCCGTTTTATCCGTCAGGCAGATATTGACAAGGCATTTGTAAAGGTTGGCATCGGTGCTGAGAAGAAGAGCCGTGTGATCTCTGAGAAAGACAAGAAGATCACTGCTTACCATGAGGCAGGCCATGCGATCCTGTTCCATGTGCTTCCTGATGTAGGTCCTGTGCATACCGTTTCCATTATTCCTACCGGTGTTGGCGCAGCTGGTTATACCATGCCGCTTCCGGAAAAGGATGAAATGTTTAATACAAAGGGTAAGATGCTTCAGAACATTATGGTAGACCTGGGCGGACGTATTGCAGAGGAGATCATCTTTAAAGATGTGACCACCGGTGCTTCCCAGGATATCAAGCAGGCAAGCAAGCTTGCAAGAGCCATGGTCACCCAGTATGGTATGTCTGATCGTGTGGGAATGATCCAGTATGGCAGTGATGAGGACGAAGTATTTATCGGCCGTGATCTGGCACACACCAAGTCCTACGGAAACGAGATCGCAGATGTGATCGACGAAGAAGTAAAGCGGATCGTAGATGAATGCTACACCAAGGCGAAAAATATCATTCTGGAACATGAAGATGTACTTCATTCCTGTGCAGCCCTTCTCATCGAAAAAGAGAAGATCGGACAGGAAGAATTCGAGGCTTTGTTTAAAAATCACGAACCTGTCATGCACAATGATGGTGAGATGTAAAAATACAGCAAAAAGCAGCTGTTAAAATTGACAGCGAAAAACCGTGAAAAAAATATATCTTTGTGCACACTTTTGTGGGGAGTTATGCTATTATAATAGATGTAACCCCCCAATACATTATATAGTTTTTGCTACACCCCATAAGAAACGAAATACCTTCTCCTGAAAAGCCTGGCTACCCCGCCAGGCTTTTCGCATATCTGGATATGTGGAAAAAAATGGAAAATAAAGAGAAGAAAGTTAATAACCGGTATACCGGTGTGTTGCATATTTGAAAAAATTGATTTAAAATAATTATGGATTTAATAATAAATATAAAAGAGGAAAAACCTGTGAAAAATAATATTCAGATAAACAGGGATGCCCTGTTTTCAGCAGAAACTCAGGATTACCGTATGCCTGCAGAGCCGGATATTCATGATAAAGTTGTAGTGAGAATGCGCACGGCAAAGGATGATGTGGATCATGTTTATTATATAGAGGGAAAGAAAGAGACAGAGATGAAAAAAACTGTCTCAGATACTCTTTTTGATTATTATGAGCACACAATGACAGCAGGAGAGGAACAGATCCTGTATCATTTTAAAATAGTAAAGGGAACAGAAGTCTGTCAGTATAACCGTCTGGGAGTTTCTGATCAGGACACGGACCAGTTTGATTTTAAGATCACACCTGGTTTTCACACTCCGGACTGGGCAAAAGGTGCCGTGATGTACCAGATCTTTGTAGACCGCTTCTGCAATGGAGATCCGACCAATGATGTACAGTCCTGTGAGTATGTCTATATTGGCAAACCGGTTTACCAGGTAAAAGACTGGAGCAGAAATCCTTCTACTATGGACGTAGGCTGTTTTTACGGCGGCGACCTTCAGGGCGTGTGGGACAAACTGGACTATATCAAGAGCCTGGGCGTAGAAGTTATTTATTTAAACCCGGTATTCGTATCCCCGTCCAACCATAAATACGACTGCCAGGATTATGAACATATTGATCCTCATTTTGGAAAGATCGTAAAAGACGGCGGTTCCATGGTGGATCAGAATGCTGCGGATAACACAAAAGCAGAGCGGTATGTAGTGCGCTCCGCAGACCGTGAAAACCTGGAAGCCAGTGATGCCTTTTTTGCGGAATTCGTAAAAGAAGTACACAACCGCGGCATGAAGGTGATCTTAGACGGTGTGTTCAATCACTGCGGATCCTTTAATAAATGGCTGGATGCAGAGCAGATCTATGAGCGTTCCGGTGATTATGAGCCAGGGGCCTATATTTCCAAGGACAGCCCTTATCACAGCTTTTTCCATTTTCATGACAACAGTGATAAAGCATGGCCTTACAACCGCACCTATGACGGCTGGTGGGGGCATGATACCCTGCCAAAGCTGAATTATGAAGGCTCTGATAAATTAGTTGAGTATATTTTAAATGTGGCAAAAAAATGGGTGTCTCCGCCTTACAGCGTAGATGGCTGGCGTCTGGATGTAGCGGCAGATCTGGGACATACAGCAGAATATAATCACGCTTTCTGGAAAAAATTCAGAAAGGCGGTAAAAGAGGCAAATCCCCAGGCACTGATCCTTGCAGAGCATTACGGCGACCCGTCCGGCTGGCTTCAGGGAGATGAGTGGGACTCTATTATGAACTATGATGCCTTTATGGAGCCGGTCACATGGTTCCTGACAGGTATGGAAAAGCACAGTGACAGCTATAATGGCGGTCTTTACGGAAATGGACAGTCTTTCTTTGATGCCATGGCTTATCATATGAGCCGGATGCAGACCAACACGGTGTTTACAGCCATGAACCAGCTGTCAAATCACGACCACTCCCGCTTCCTTACAAGGACCAACCAGGTAGTAGGCCGTATCGGAAGTATGGGACCGGAACGTGCTTCTGAAAATGTAAAGAAATGTGTTATGAGAGAGGCGGTCATGATTCAGATGACCTGGCCGGGTGCTCCTACACTGTATTACGGCGATGAGGCCGGTGTGTGCGGCTGGACCGATCCGGACAGCAGAAGAACTTATCCATGGGGAAGAGAAGACCTGGAATTAATGGAATTCCACCGTTATATGGCCGGTATCCACAAACGTCTTCCTGCACTGCGAAAAGGCGCTGTAAAGCCATTATTTGCGGCAAACCAGCAGATTGCCTATGGCCGTATGTGGGACAGATACCAGACAGTGACAGTTATTTCCAATTTGCCACAACCGTCTGCGATAGAAATTCCGGTATGGCAGTTAGGCATCACAGATGAAGATATTATGGGACGTCCTATTATAACAACAGAGGACGGCTACAATGCAGGAATTTTATTCTACCATGTAAAAGACGGTATTTTGAAAGTAAGAATGCCTGCATACAGCGGTGCGGTCTTTGCTTCCCATCCGGAAGATTTTTATCCGGTGCTTCCATCTCGTTTTGTAGAAGAGGGAGAAGAAGAGGCAAGGGAAAAAGAGCAGCTTGAGAAAGCTGCGGAAGCATAAAAAGATATAAAAGAGCATATAAAAGAAGCAGACTCCGGTTTTGCTGGGAGTCTGCTTCTTTTGCAGTTATTGTGGCAAGACGAAACGAAATTTGCCACGCTGTTTACAAAAAAAGAACAGAACCAATCAGGTTCTGTTCCAAAAGCTGCCGTAGACCGGAATCGAACCGGTACGGGTATCACTACCCACGGGATTTTAAGTCCCGGGCGTCTGCCAGTTCCGCCACTGCGGCATTCCATATAGGAGTATATGCATACTTGGCCTGAAAACAAGAGCCTTTACATGCAAAGCACTGATGCTCTTAAGCTTACTCTGGTATGCAACTGGGCGAAGGTGGATTCGAACCACCGAAGGCAGTGCCAGCAGATTTACAGTCTGTCCCCTTTGGCCACTCGGGAATTCGCCCATGGCTTTTACAATCAGTAATGATGATACCATAAGAAAAAGGAAAAATCAATAGTTTTATGAAGAAAAAATTTCAAAATTTTTTGAAAAAAGTTACAGAAAACAATATTCTCAAAAATTGGAGATGTGCTACAATAAAAAAATCAAAAAACAAACTGGTTCCGGCCATTCATATTTTATCGGAAAGAGGCATATTATGTACATGAAACAGACAGACCAGGGGGAGCAAAAACGTGCATTATATATTCAGACATTGGGGACGATGCGGCTGACTTCAGGGGATGAGATAATTTCGCTGCATACATCTATAACAGGGAAAGCCTGCCAGCTGTTTCTTCTTTTAGCTTATGCAGGAACAAAAGGCATTACAAGAACAGCGCTGCAGGATGCGCTGTATGACAGGAAGACAACAGATGCAGCCAATGCACTGCGTATTAATGCCAGCAGGCTGAGAAAGCTTCTGATGCAGTCAGAACTTCCGGAGTATACATATGTGATGGTGGATAAAAATATTTACTATCTCACAGAACCTGAAGGCATGGGGGATTTTCAGATGGATGCGGTTCTTTTAGAGCAGCTGTGGGAACAGAGCCGGGGCGAAACGGATGTATCAGTCCGGAGAGGATTATTGGAAAAAGCGTGCAGCCTTTATGGAGGGGAGTTTTTAGCCCCGCTTTCCGGTGAAGTATGGGTGGAGAATTTAAGAGGCCATTTCCAGGAGATCTATTTTAAATGTGTACAGGCATTGTGCCAGATCTTAAAGCAGCAGGAAGATTATAAAAGCCTGGTCCAGGTAACGAAGGATGCTATGCGTTTATATCCTACAGAAGAATGGACAAAGCTGAAAATGGACGGCTTTATGGGAATGCAGAAGTATAAAGAAGCAGTAGAAGCCTATAAAGATGGGGTAAAAGCCATTTTTGCGGAGCAGGGAATGGCGGTTTCGGAGCAGATGTGGGAACGGTTTAAGTCCTTACGCCAGTATATGGAGAAGCAGCCGAAAAATCTGGAAAACATAAAAGAGTGGTTATGTGAAAAGGAATGGATCCCTGGGGCATATTGCTGCAGTTATCCAGGTTTTATTGATTGTTACCGTATGGAAGCAAGGGCAGCAGAACGAAGAAGACACCAGGGGATATTGATGGTATGCACCATAAGAGACCGTCAGGGAATTGCTGTGGCAGAAGAGGAAAAACAGCAGGAGTATATGGACAAGCTGGATCAGTGCGTATGTACGTCATTACGGAGAAGTGATATTTATACCAGATACAACCGGGAACAGATATTGATCCTGGTAAATGACCTGAAACCAGAAAAGGCAGTTTCCGTAGAAAACAGGATCATTGCAGCATTTCGCAAGGCATGCCAGGGAAAAGCAGAGGTGCAGACGGAAAGTATCCCATTAAAAGAATGGCTGGATCTGCCAGAGGAGCTGTTAAAAGCGAAAGAAAGAAGGAAAAAGACAGAGCGGGGAAGCCGTGCCAAAGGAGACAGTCAGTTATAAGTTATAAAAAATGGTTACATTACGGTTACAAATATAAAAAATGTTGAAATTATTAAATTTTTTATATTTGTGAAATGGTTTATGAAATGCCTGCTGTTGTATGATTAGTTCATCAGAAAAAATCATATATAACAGTGAAGATCATGAGCAGTTATCATGTTGTATTTACTGGTACAGTTATTTACGAAACGATGGACTATAGGGAGATAGATGAGGAGGAAGAGTGTATGGTAAAAAGGAATGAATTTAAAAAGCGTTCACGTTATCTTGCTATGCTGACAGCATTATCACTGGCATTTTCCAATATTGGTTCCTGTGTAAATATGGTATATGCAGCAGAGGCAGAGTCCCAGGAAAACGGAAGTGAGGAAGGACAGGAAGCTGGCGGTGAGGAAGAAAACGGCGGTTCTGGGGAAGCAGACGCAGGAGAAGATTCCGGCAATGATCCTGAAGAGGGCGGATCCGAAGAAGGAAATGGAGACGGGAACGACTCTGAAGGCGAAAATAGCGGAGAAGAAAATTCCGGAGAGGAAAATTCTGGAAATGAAAATTCCGGCGAAAAGGGAGAAAGCTCTGATCAGGGAGAGTCTGAAAAGGGAGAAAACGCTGGTGAAGACAGCAGCGAAAACAGTTCTGGGGAAAATAAATCTGAAGAAAATAAATCCGAAGAAAATAAGGATGAAAACGGATCCGGGAATGAAGGCAGCGGACAGTCTGGTACTGAAGAAGCAAATAGTCCTGAAGGCGGCAAGAGTACAGTAAAAGAGAACTCTGAGGCGAAGAAGGGTACATACAAGCTGACTTATTCCGTTGACCCGGATGAAGGAGCAAAAGTAGAAGGCCCATCATCTGTGACAGCCGGCAAAAATGCTGTGTTTACTGTAGAAGCGCAGGAAGGCTATGTGATCAAAAATGTTTCCTGTGAAAGTGCTGAGATTTCTGCAGTAGAAGATATAGATACAGCATCTGCTTCCAATGCACAGAAGAAAAATGCAGGAAAGAATGATGGTGAGAAGTTCCAGACTTACCAGATCGAAAACGTAGAAGCTGATGCAGAGATCATTGTTGAAATGGATAATGAAGACCTGTCTGTATATGAAGCAGAAGACAGTACTGAAATCAATGGTGTCACTGTTACTGCAAAATGGAATACCAGGGAAAGCGGTATTTCCGCCGATGCGAAGCTTCATGTAGAAGAAGTAACAGAGCAGTCTAAAGATAAAGTGGTAGAAGATATCGAAGCCGGTAAGGTAGCACAGTTAGATCCACAGGAAAACCAGATCCAGGATGTAGTGGTCTATGACATCACTCTGGCAGATGCGGATACTGTATACAGCGCATGGGCAGATGGAACAGTTCTTGTAACCTTTACAGGAACTGAGATCGAAGAAAAGATCGCCCAGGCAGATAAGGTTTCCGTTCTTCATGTAGATGATACAGAAGACAAACTCACCCAGGTAGCAGCAGAAGATGTAGCCGGTGAGACCGATTCAGAGGTTTCCTTTGAAGCAGAGCATTTTTCAGAGTATGCTGTGGCATTTACGAAGAAAGTGGTGAAGGCAGCAGATGCTGTGGTCAGCCCGGATATGACTCAGGATCAGATCAATGATGCTGTTAAGGCAGCAGCAGCTTCTGAAAATAAGGTTCTAGAAGTTCAGGCTGGTGATTATTCCAATGGCGAAAATAACCATAAAAAGGTCATCATTGATGCTTCCGGAATGACTGTTCTGTTAAAGGGCGGTGATTATATACGGGCACAGATCATCACCAGGGAAGATGCTGAGGTGGTGTTAGAAGGTGATGTTACATTTGAAGGGCAGGCAAAGGAAACACATAATACAGCTGCGGCTGTGTTTGTAGAGAGTGGAAAAACAACTTTTAATACAAACGGAAATACGATCATAATTAAAGATTATAATAATGGTCTTCGTGTAGGACATGTAGGGTATGATAGTAGCGATGCAGAATTTAATCTGATCGGTGGTGGGACTTTTGATGTTGAAGAGTCTGTGACCATTGTTCCCAATTCTTATTCTGGCGGAGGTTATGATGATGGTCAGGCTGTAACTAAAGGTCAGGGCTGTGGTTTCACAGGTTCAGGCGTTGTTCTGGTAAGAGGAGCAAAGGGACAGAGACGTCTTGAAGTACATGATGCAGAGCTTAAATCTAATAAGAACCAGCAGCATGGTATTTATCGCCATAATATTGACACATCCAAGGAATATTTTAACGAACATATGGATCCAGTGGTATTTGATAGTGCCACAGTCAAACTTGAGGCTAATACCAGTGATGGATACAAGGATGAGTCATATTCTGTAGATGGAAATATTTTAGAAGTAGTAAATGGATCTGTTTTATCGATCAGCAACAATGGTTATAATGGCTATAATTATGGAAAGCCCAGTGAGATAGGCAAAGATACGGCTCTAGGACGTAAGTATCGGTTTGCAGATTCTGAGATCCATATGGATGGAAACCATAATACAAATGCAGGATTTGCAAGTTCAAAAACAGTTATAGATAAAACTACATTTACCGCTAATAACAGTGAGGACTCCTGTGGTATCATGCAGATGGGTGGTCTGGAAATGACTAATGACTCTGTGATCGAAGCAAACAATAACCCATATGGCGGTGTATGGATCGAGTATGAATCAGAAATTTCTGATTCAAAGGTAATTGCAAATAATAATGGTGTGTTACGTTCTTCATCTAAATATATGTCAGGTATTTATCTGGCAAAAGGAAATTTATCGATTACCAATAGCGTCTTAGAATTAAAGGATAATCCAAGCGCCATTACAATTGCCAGCCCTACTAAAAATGCGGTTAAGCAGTATGGAAATAATGTAATTGCTGTTCAGTCTGGAGAGTATGATACAGCAGCAGAAACCGGAAATCAATTTGCAGATAAAACAAGAAATTCTAGGTCTGATAAGTATTTTGGCCGTGATTATGTATTAGGCGGTTCCTTCCAGGCAACTACAGCGAATATGCGTTATGGTGATAACTTAAAGGGTATGCCGTTTGCAGAACTGAACCCAATGATCGGTTCTGAAGAACTGGGAAGCGGAGAAAACTATGCAGCTCCGATCAATACCTCACACACCGCATTGACCCGTTTCGACCTTCATCAGTCTGCAAACAAAGAAGCAGCATCTGATGTGAATGATTTTGTATACTATGATCCGAACACCGGTGATAAGTATGCATATTCCTTCCGTTACAACACCGCAGCAGAAGACTTAAACGGCACTGGCGGCAATGCATATGTATGGGCTCCTGTATCTGTTCTTCATTATGACGCAACAGAAGGCAAGATCAATGCTTTCGGTACTGCTGTACAGGGAAATATGGCATTAGTCAATACCCGTGGTGATGGCAGTGCAGTAGGAAATACAGGAAATCCGGAAGAAACTTCCGACCGCTATGCAGCAGATTACACCATTTTCGGAAACAGCATGAACTTAACTGAAGGCGAACTTCCGGTGGCTGTAAGAGACGGATACAAATTTGCAGGCTGGTATGTAGCTGATGACGAAGGTGCAGCAGTAGATTATGCAAGAAGCGGCAACTGGGCAGAATTAAATAAGCTGTTAAATATACGTTTTACAGCTGATTCTAAGGTATCTGAGGATATTAATGATGTATCTAAAGGACAGGAAGAAAAGACCATCTACGCAAAATGGGTACTTCCAAGCCAGTATAATATCGTGATCAATTACATTAATGAGCGAACAGGTGCAAGCATTACTGCTTCCTACAACTCTGATTACATGGAGGAAGGCAGCAGCTATGATGTAAATGCCCTGCTTAACAAAGCGATTGACGGATATACCTGGATCCGTTACGAAGGCGGACAGCCGGCAGGCAGTTTAAATGGTGATCTGGTATTCAATGTATATTATAACAGCAATTCTACTTCTAACAGAGGCGGCGGCTCTGGTGGTGGAAGCAGCAGCGGAGGCCATGGTTCTATTGTCACAAGCAATGGAGGTCCTGGAGTGACCATTCAGGAGGAAACAGTTCCGTTAGCTGAACTTCCAACAGAAGCTCTTCCGCAGGAACCGGTTTCTATCCCGGAAGATGAAGTTCCGTTAGCAGCTCTTCCAAAGACCGGACAGAGTGCTGGAAAAGAGATCGTGCTGTTTGTATCTGCTATTGTGTTAGGCGCAGCAGGTTTCTTTGGAAAGAAAACAAAAGAAGATTAAGAAAAAAGATTTTAAAAATTAACAGGATCCCGGCTTTTGGAGAAAAATCCCACAGCCGGGATTTTTTTGCTTAAAAAAATAACCACCCTATTACTATGCAGCAACAGAAGTAATATTGGATCTGATGATCATCGGCTTCAACATGAGAGAATTATGCCTGTATCGCCGATAAATGTGGGAGGGGAGCTATTTATAAATATACAGTGCTAAAAGCGAAATCCCTGTGAGAATCAGGGACAGATTGAATTTCAGGATAAAAGATCGTATAATATCTTCATATAGTAAATTTTGCACTTACGGAGGAATTATTTATGGGAAAAAGAAAAACAAAGGCTATTGCAGCTGTGATGATGACAGCAGCACTTATGGGAGCTATGAGTGTTACTGCGTTTGCTTCTGGCTGGCAGCAGAATGATAAGGGCCGGTGGTATGGTACAAATGAAGATAACAGTCAGTGGTATTCAAATGGCTGGCAGTGGATCAATGATGGGGAAAACATTGCTCATTGCTACTATTTTGACGCAGATGGTTATATTTTAGTGAATACCACTACTCCGGACGGCTACTATGTTAATGAAAAAGGCAGATGGACTACGGATCTGAATCTGGTTCCTGGCGGCGTGGTCCAGGTTAAATATATTGATCCATGGGGAAATATGTTTGATATCCAGCAGTGGTAAAGAAAAAGGGATACAGAGAGAAAAACGTATGAGAAACGCATTTTTTAAGCAGGCTGCAGTGCTTGCGCTGGCAGCAGCTATGGTTGTTGGAACTACATCAACTGCGCTGGCAGGTGAGTGGAAGCGTCATAAATATTATGGCTGGTGGTATGAAGAGAGCGATGGAAGTTATCCGACGAATCAGTGGAAGTGGCTGGATAAAGATGGTGATGGCGCACTGGAATGTTATTATTTCAAGGAAGATGGCTATATAGCTACGGAACAGGGTGAGAACATGCCCGGAATTAATGTCACACCAGATGGCTATACTGTAAATTACGATGGCCAATGGGTGGTAAACGGGATTGTACAAATGCAGGGAACTCCTACAAAGCTTCCGGCAGGGGCTATTGTAAATGGCAATGGAATCCGCAGAAATCTGCAGCCTGGTGAAACGTATCAGGTATCCAATGGCACATGGGAGCGTGATGAAAAAGGATTTAAGTTCAAAAAAGCGGACGGGTTCTATGTGTATCCAGACATGGATATCAACTTTAAATACATGCATGATCCATATGTAAGAGATATTGTGTGGATGACAGATGATGACAATGACGGAACATGGGAAATTTATGCATTTAATGAGGACGGATATCTGGATACGAGCATAAGTAAAAGTGGATGGACCTGGGATTTTGGCCGCTATGGGATCCATGATACCTATGGGTATTTAACCACGAATTATTATAAAGGGGCATGGAGCAACATGGGACCTTATCAGGTTGTACGCCGTGGAAATACATGGTACTGCGAAAACGGTACACTTCCAGATTTTTCAGACGCATGTTGGCGTTTTACTGGTGATTATTCCCGTGATGCGTTTGCGATTATTGGCGGACTTGACCATGAACTCAGCCGTATGAGTAGTGGCAGCTATCGTAATGTAGAAGTGAAAGAGGTAAAATAAATTTCTGAGAAATCATTACAGTGATATTTCAAGGCTGTGTAAGGAAAACAAGGAGGCGGTCATTATTACAGTTAATGGCAGAGCAGCAGAAGCTTCAAAGGTTTTAGAAAGAAAAAAGGAATAAATCATGAAACAGCCACTGACCGTCGGAATATTCATCCGGCGGTCGTTTTTTTTTCTGCATAAGCAATCAAAAAGGACACCTTTTATTGTATAATTATGTTACCCACAAAACAACACGAAAGAAGGTGTCCTTAATGAAAAATTAGCATTAAAGAAGCTGGTAACGACCCTGGCGCAGGGGAATCCTCGGGTTTTATGGGAAATGATAAACCGAAGATGGGATATAGAAGAGAACAGATTCCACCAGTTGAAAACGTATTATCATGCAAAACATTGCTATTGTCATGCAGCAAAAGAGAAAATAAGTGTAGAAGGGGAGCTATTTATAAATATACAGTGCTAAAAGCGAAATCCCTGACTGATAATGTTTATCATGGACGAATGACCTCGCATATGGTATAATTCATAAGATAGGCGTATTCCATTCATTTTTGGATACGATTGGAGGAAGACTATGGATGAGAAAAGGAAGGTGCGGGGGAGCTTCCGCATTTATCTTCAGTGGCCTTTATTTTTATCGGTCCTGATGGTCCTGCTGACAGCTGCTGTGGGGGCAGTTTCATTAAGAGCAGGCATTATAGTTTCATTTTTTACTCTTATCTATATTGGAATAGCGTTATGGCTGTATTTTTCCAGGAGAAAAGGCATACTGGGGGGACTTATCGCGTTTTCCCAGGCTTATGACCAGAGCAAGAGCAAGTTTTTAGAAGAAATGCTGGTGCCTTACTGTGTGGCGGATATAACAGGCCGTATTTTGTGGATGAACCAGGAAATGGGAGCTATTCTTGGGGATGATAAGGCTGCCATCAGGAATATTACCCAGATGTTTCCGGATATTACAAAGGAAATGCTGGCTACCGGCGGCGAAACGGTAAGTATACACAGTGCATTTAAAGATAAGAAGTACCGTGTGGACATGAAAGAGATCCATACAGAAGAGGCTCAGGCAGCAGCGTCTCAGTGCGGGCTGGATGAAGGCAATTCCCTGGTGACTGCTATTTATCTTATTGATGAGACCCAGATGCTTCTTTATAAACAGCAGATCAATGACCAGAAACTGGTAGCAGGTCTCATTTATCTGGATAATTATGATGAGGCATTAGAAAGCGTAGAAGAGGTACGCCGCTCCCTTCTGACTGCACTTATTGACCGAAAGATCAGCAAGTACATTTCTTCCATGAATGGTATTGTAAAGAGCATTGAGAAGGATAAATATTTCTTTGTCATCAAGCAGCAGTACATTGCCAGGATGCAGGAAGAGCGTTTCTCTATTCTGGAAGATGTAAAAACTGTAAATATTGGAAATGATATGGCAGTCACCTTAAGTATCGGTATTGGTATGAACGGTGAGAGCTATGCGCAGAATTATGAATATGCAAGAACATCTATTGACATGGCCTTAGGCCGTGGCGGTGATCAGGCGGTCGTCAAGGATTCTGATAAGATCCTCTATTACGGCGGAAAAGCCCAGCAGATGGAAAAAACCACTCGCGTAAAGGCCCGTGTAAAGGCACATGCCTTAAAGGAACTGATGGATAATAAGGACCGTCTGCTGATCATGGGACACCGGATGGCAGATATTGATGCTTTCGGTGCAGCAGTTGGTATTTACCGCATTGCCATGTCCATGAATAAAAAGGCCAATATCGTACTCAATGATGTAACCTCTTCTGTGCGTCCTATGATGGAGCGCTTCCAGAACAATCCGGAGTATCCTGATGATATGTTCCTAAAAGGCGCAAAGGCAGCAGAACTGGTGGATGCAGGAACCATGCTGGTAGTTGTGGATGTAAACCGTCCAAGTATTACTGATGAGCCTAACCTGCTGCGTCTGATCCGCACGATCGTGGTTCTGGATCATCATCGTACCAGCAGTGAAGTGATCGACAATGCAGTTCTTTCTTATGTGGAGCCATATGCTTCTTCTGCCTGCGAAATGGTTGCAGAAGTGCTTCAGTATATTGCAGATGGGATCAAGGTAAGGCCCTGCGAGGCAGATGCCATGTATGCAGGTATTGTTATTGATACCCAGAATTTTACCAACCAGACCGGTGTACGTACCTTTGAGGCTGCAGCATTCCTTAGAAGAAGCGGTGCTGATGTTACAAGAGTGCGCAAGCTGTTCCGTGAAAATATGGTAGATTATCAGGCGAAGGCAGAGGCAGTAAGGGCGGCAGAGGTTTATATGGACGCATTTGCCATCAGTGTATGCCCGGCAGAAGGTCTGGACAGCCCGACCATTATTGGTGCCCAGGCAGCGAATGAGCTTCTTGAGATCAAGGGGATCAAGGCTTCTGTGGTACTTACAGACTACAACAATACTATTTATTTCAGCGCCAGATCCATTGATGAAGTTAATGTTCAGGTTATGATGGAAAAACTGGGCGGCGGCGGTCACAGGACCATTGCAGGTGCCCAGATGCAGGGCATTACAGTTGAAGAGGCCAAGGAACGCTTAAAAGCTGTCATCCGTCAGATGATGGATGAGGGAGATGTATCGTAGGGATGAAACAGATATACCAGGTATAGATCTGATACAGATTAGATTTAGATAGATACAGACATAGAAAGGAAGTTTTGTAAAATGGAAATCGTATTATTAGAAGATGTAAAGGCATTAGGTAAAAAAGGACAGGTAGTAAAGGTAAATGATGGTTACGCACGCAACTTTATCCTTCCAAAGAAGTTAGGTGTAGAAGCGACCTCCAAGAACTTAAATGATCTGAAGCTTCAGAAAGCAAATGATGCAAAGATCGCGGCTGAGCAGCTGGCGGCAGCCAAAGAACTGGCAGAGAAGTTAAACAATGCTTCTGTAACTGTTTCTATCAAGGCTGGTGAAGGCGGCAGGGCATTTGGTGCTGTTTCTTCTAAGGAGATCGAAAAAGCAGCTAAGGATCAGCTGGGACTGGAGATCGACAAGAAGAAGATCGTATTAAATACACCGATCAAGGCTATTGGCAGCTTTGAGGTGTCTGTAAAGCTTCACAAAGAGGTAACTGCAAAACTGGCAGTTAAGGTAGTGGAAGCATAGAAAGGTTCCGGGAGAACATTAACGATAAGACAGCCCGGGGGATACAGCCCGGAAATGTAAGGAGATAATTTTTATGGAAGAGACCCTTATTAAGCGGGTGCTTCCTCACAGTATAGAGGCGGAACAGTCTGTTATAGGTTCTATGTTAATGGACAGGGAAGCGGTAATCGCTGCATCGGAGATCATCACGGGCAGCGATTTTTATCAGCAGCAGTACGGGATCATGTTTGATGCCATGGTGGAACTGTTCAATGAAGGAAAGCCGGTAGACCTGGTCACACTTCAGGACCGTTTAAAGGAGAAGGATGTTCCGCCGGAAGTCAGCAGCCTGGATTTTGTCCGGGATATCATTACTATTGTGCCTACATCGGCCAATGTAAAGTCCTATGCTGCTATTGTCAGTGAGAAAGCAGTCCTGCGCCGGCTTATAAAGACAACAGAAGAGATCGCGAATACCTGCTATGCGGGAAAAGAACCATTGGAAAATATTCTGGCAGATACGGAAAAGTCTATTTTTGACCTGCTGCAGAATAAGGGCGGACAGGAATTTGTGCCTATTAAGCAGGTTGCTATCAATGTACTGGAAAAAATCGAGGATGCATATAAAAACCAGGGAACCGTTACAGGTATTCCGTCCGGATTCATTGATCTGGATTACAAATTGTCCGGTTTCCAGCCTTCAGATTTTATTTTGATCGCAGCACGTCCGTCTATGGGTAAAACGGCCTTTGTCTTAAATGTAGTTGACTATGTTTCTGTGCGTAAGAACCTGCCATGTATGGTATTCAGCCTGGAAATGTCAAAGGAGCAGCTGGTAAACCGTATGCTTTCCATGGAGTCAAATGTAGACTCGCAGAAGCTGCGAACAGGTACTCTGACAGATTCTGACTGGGATGCAGTTGTGGAAGGTATTGGTATTATCGGTAATTCCAAGCTGATCATTGATGATACGCCAGGTATCTCTATTTCTGAGCTGCGCTCCAAGTGCAGGAAAATGAAGCTGGAGTATGGCTTAAGTATTGTTATCATTGACTACTTGCAGCTGATGAGCGGAAGCCGTAAAGGAGGAAATGATAACCGCCAGCAGGAAATTTCCGATATTTCCCGTTCCTTAAAAGCGTTAGCCAGAGAACTTCATGCCCCGGTCATTGCCTTATCCCAGCTGTCCCGTGCCTGCGAGACCCGTACCGACCATCGCCCTATGCTTTCTGACCTTCGAGAGTCCGGAGCCATTGAGCAGGATGCGGACGTTGTTATGTTCTTATACCGTGATGATTACTATAACAAAGATACTGAACATCCCAACGAGGCCGAAGTCATCATCGCAAAACAACGAAACGGCCCTATTGGTACTGTAAACCTGATCTGGAAGCCTGAATACACCAAGTTTGTAAATGCGGTGCGTCCTCAGGGAGGAAATCAGGAAGGATAATAGAATTTTGGCGCTTGCATCAGTTGGTGCAGGTGCCATTTATTTTTTAGTCATAATAGTGATTCTCAACGCATACATTGATAATAAACGGCGGCAAAAAGAGCCGCAGTTAATCAGAGTGATACGTGATATGAAGGAGAGAATGGCTATGGATGAGGTACATTATCTTATATCAGATGCGTCCAGGAAGGTGGATGTGGAAGCCCATGTATTGAGGTACTGGGAGGAAGAACTGGAGCTTGGGATCCCCCGAAATGAAATGGGGCACAGGTATTATACGGATTTTCATATCCGGCTGTTTAAACAGGTGAAAAACCTGAAGGAAAAAGGATATCAGTTGAAGGCGATCAAGCATGCATTGGATCAGATGAAAAAGGACGGAAAGCTGGAAGGAGAGCTGACAGACGAGCTGTTGGAGCGTGATATGGACGCAGCTTTAAAGGAGCTTAAGGAAGAGGAAAGTACGGCAATGGTTGCTGCAACAGGAGAAGGAATGGCTCTTCCCGCCAGTGCAGAGGAAAAAATGGCCCAGTTCCAGCAGATGATGAACCTGATCATCGGACGGGCGCTGGAAGTGAATAATGAAAAGCTGAGCCAGGATATCAGCTGCCTTGTAAAAGAACGGCTGGCAGGTGAAATGGAGCTTCTTTTAAAGGATTCTGACCAGAAAGAGGAGGAAAGGTTTCGCCTGTTAGACGAGACGATCCGCTCTTTCCAGAAAAGCGGACAGGAAGAAGCAGCTGCGGCAAAAGTGCCGTTTTTTAAGAAAAAGCGCTTTGGACGAGGGGCTAAAAAGCTTTTTCACAGGGAGAAAAGAAGTTAAGGAAAAGAAAGAGGATAGATTTTCTTAAGACCGTGAAAAATATCGAAAAATAGCAGGATATGTGCTATAATCTGATAAGCACATGGGAAAAACACGGGGCGCAGGAAGCGCAAAAGAGGAATCCTGAGTGGACTAAAAAGCAACAAATGACAACAAGCGAGGACACATTTCATGAATCAGAAATATACATATTACCTGAGATATGCCTGCATATCCGGTGCGTTAGCTGCAGCGCTGGCGCTGGGGGGATGCTCTTCTGGTGACAGCGGGATCGCTGTCCAGAATGAAACAGCAGAACCGGCAGCGGCAGATGCTGCGGACGGCCAGGCAATCTCAGATGGCACAGATGAGACCATAGCACCTTTAGGACTGGACGGACAGGTACTGCCGGGACTGGATGATGTAGAACTTCCAGAAGATGCAGAACCGGCGCCTCAGTATCTGAGAGAAGGCGTGCGCCATGAGATCGTAAAGAAGCTTCAGCAGCGACTGATGGATCTGGGCTTTATGGATAACGATGAGCCTACGGATTACTTTGGCCAGGTAACGCTCACAGCAGTAAAACATTTCCAGAGACAGAATGAACTGCCTCAGGATGGCATTGTAGGTAATACCACATGGGATGAACTGATGGCAGAAGATGCCAAACATTATGCAGTATCTAAGGGAACACAGGGCGATGATATCCAGAAGATCCAGCAGCGACTGTATGAGCTGGGATATCTGGCTTCTGCAGACCAGGTAACAGGCAACTTTGATGATGCTACAGAAATTGCCGTTTTAAAGCTTCAGGGGGTTAATGGACTGGCAGAAGACGGAAAAGTAGGCCGGCAGACTTATAACCTGATGTACAGCGATGACATTAAGGCAAATATGCTTGCATATGGCGAAAAGAGCGATGTGGTATTAGCATGCCAGCAGCGTTTAAAGGATCTGGGCTATCTGACTACAACACCAGATGGTACATATGGCCAGGACACTGTGATCGCAGTTAAGCAGTTCCAGGCAAGAAATGACCAGGTAGTAGATGGCTACTTAGGACCATCCACCCGTATTGTATTAAACAGTCCGGATGCCAAGCCAAATGGCTTAATGATCGGTGAACAGGGCGATTCTGTTACCAGAGTACAGCAGCTGTTAAGCAAATATGGCTATCTGCCATCTTCCAATGTAACCGGCTATTATGGTGAAGCAACGGAAGATGCAGTAAAGAACTTCCAGTCACGCAACGGTCTGTCCGCGGATGGTAAAGTTGGCGTACTGACCATGGCCAAGCTTACCAGTGACGATGTGAAGAAACCGGCACCTTCTACAGCTGCACCGGCTAAGGGCAACAAAAACAATAACAGCGGAAAGAACAATAATTCTAACAAGGGCAATAACGGCGGCAATACCAGTGTACCGGCTCCAAGACCGGCATCCGGTACAGGCGTTTCTGCGCTGATCTCCGTAGCATCTTCCAAGCTTGGAAGCCCATATGTATGGGGAGCAAAGGGCCCCAGCTCTTTTGACTGTTCCGGTTTTGTATACTGGTGCTTAAAGCAGGTAGGCGTAAGCCAGAGTTATATGACTTCTTCAGGCTGGAGAAGTGCAGGACGTTATACAAAGGTAAGCAATTTTGGAGATATCCAGGCGGGCGATATCGTAGTTGTAAGAGGCCACGTAGGTATTGCAGCAGGCGGCGGAACCGTTATTGATGCTTCATCCAGTAATGGTAAGGTTGTCCACAGAAGCTTAAGCCAGTGGTGGAGAAATAACTTTATCTGCGCATGGCGTATCTTTTAAACAGTAACATACACCCGGTCTGCGCCTGTGGGCGCAGGTATATTAACAAAGGAGGAGACATTTATGCAGACGATCCTGGTATGTGATGATGATAAACAGATTGTAGAAGCCATTGACATTTACCTTACAGGAGAAGGCTTTAAAGTTATAAAAACCTATGACGGATATGAAGCTCTGGAATATCTGGAGACACAGTCCGCAGATCTTTTAATCTTAGATGTGATGATGCCGGGACTGGATGGTATACGTACTACCTTAAAGGTACGTGAGACCAGCAGTATTCCGATCATTATCCTTTCTGCAAAATCAGAGGATGCAGATAAGATCCTGGGACTTAATATCGGTGCAGATGATTATATTACAAAGCCATTTAACCCGTTAGAACTGGTAGCAAGAGTCAAATCCCAGCTGCGCCGTTATACACAGCTTGGGAACATGAGCCAACAGGCAGAAGGCCAGGTTTACAAGTGTGGCGGTCTCCAGATCAATGATGACAATAAGGAGGTTACTGTAGATGGAGAGCCGATTAAACTGACGCCTATTGAGTATAACATCCTTTTGCTTCTGGTTAAGAATGCAGGAAAGGTATTCTCTATTGATGAGATCTACGAAAAGATCTGGAACGAGGAAGCCATTGGTGCAGATAATACAGTAGCTGTCCACATCCGTCATATCCGGGAAAAGATTGAGATCAACCCGAGAGAGCCAAAATATCTGAAGGTAGTATGGGGCGTAGGCTATAAGATCGAGAAACAGTAGGTGGCCTATGGAAAAAAAATCGTTTGGTCTGAGAAAATGGAAGGTGCTGCTGTCCGTGTTTCATGTGATCTTTCTGGTCATTACACTGGCGGGTATCAGTGCCATGTATTTAAACGGCGGATACGGTAAAGGTATCCGCTGGATCTATGATGAAACATATGAGGATTCAAATGCATTCTGCTCCCAGCTGGGCATAGATATCAGCAATATTTTTACCTATATCGGCTATAAGGATATGTTTGAAACGAATGGTGTTCTGGACATGCATAAGAATATTGTGCGTATTACAGACGGACCAGGCGTAGATGAAAATATGACACTGGACCAGATCGTCCGTTATGCAAAAATCCGCGGATATTACCTGGGGGAAGATTTTACAGTTCAGGGGTCTCCTATGGCCATGGACGATGATGACATGGAGATCACCGTAGAATATAAAACGGATAACCCAGGTCTGGCAGATGCAGATGGCCTGGAGACCAGGATGACTAAAGAGGAAATGGCTCTTGATATCCTGGATCGTCTGGGAAAATATTATACGATCTATTATAATTTCATCAGTAATAATACAAATGTCCGGTTCCGTATCTTTTATAAAAGCGATAGTGGGGAAGAAGCGGTTTATACGAATGTCCCATCTATGTCCTTAGATGAGCTGAGAGGTTTTGGAAAATATTTATTTATTCCTGGAAATACCATCCGTATGGAAAGTAATCTGGCTTTGATACCGGAAAATGCGGCTTCCCTGCTGGAAACCTGGAATCCATTTGACAATGACCAGAATTACATGGTAGTTTCTGTGGATACAAATTATCCATATGTTGATAAATATGCAAAGGAAGCAGGAGAATATAAAGGTGCCCGTTCTGCTTTTATTGTAGGAATGGGTGCTGTGATCGCCGGAATGGTCGGATTTTTTACCACGTTGGTAGCACTGGTGCTTTTGTCTGGTCATGAAGATGAGCTGGGTGGTGAGATCCGCCTGTTCCCCATTGATAAAATGTATACGGAGTCCTGTGTGCTTTTGTGTGCGGCAGCAACAGCCGGTATTTTGTACCTTTGCAGAAAGCTGGGTATTCTGGTCATTGGTCTGTTTGCTTCAGAAGAACATCTGGCTTACTGGAATAAATTATTAAAATATGTGATACTTTATGGATGCAGTATTCTCTGTGGCTTCAGTCTTTTAAGGCGTTATAAGGCCAATACATTATGGGAGAAAAGCATTGCAAAAAAGGCAGTAAATGCTTCAAAAGATTATATTGCCAAAGCCAGTTTTGTGGCAGGTACCAGCCTTTGTTATCTACTGTTTTTAGTCGTTAATGGCATGATGATGTGGGGAACGCTGTTCCTTTTTGCCTATAAAGATGAAAAACTGACTTCACGTATTTTATTTTATGTATGCGCTGTTTTGTTTGTGGGACTGGATGGCTGGATCTACCACAGGCTGTTTCGTAAGGCAGAGCAGAAAGATCTTTTGAATAATGCCATTACCTGCATTGCAAAAGGTGATACCGGTTTCAGGCTGGACACAAAAAAGCTTACCGGAAAAGAAAGAACAGTAGGAGATCATATTAATAATATTGGAAGTGGTCTGGATACAGCACTTCAGGAAAAGGTAAAAAGTGAGCGCTTAAAAGCGGACCTGATCACTAATGTTTCCCATGATATTAAGACTCCCCTTACATCCATTATCAACTATGTGGATCTGTTAAAGAGGCAGAAGATACAGGATCCCAAGATCGCCTCTTATCTGGAAGTTCTGGACCAGAAATCCCAGCGTTTAAAGACATTGACAGAGGATCTGGTAGAAGCATCCAAGGCAAGTTCCGGCAACCTGAAGCTGGAAGTGACAGATATTGACCTGGTAGAGCTGGTGCAGCAGACAAATGGTGAATTTGAGGAACGTTTTGACCAGCGCCATTTAAAGATCATCTCTGATTTCCCGGATGGCATGATCATTATTAAGGCAGACGGGCGCAGATTATGGCGTGTTCTTGAGAATCTTTATACCAATGCTTTTAAATATGCCCAGGAAGGCAGCCGGGTATATGTGGATGTGGCTTCTGTAGATGGAAAAGCCATTTTCACTATGAAAAATATTTCGGAAAAGCCGTTAAATATCAGCCCGGATGAACTGACAGAACGTTTTGTCAGAGGAGATGTGGCGCGGACCACAGAAGGCAGCGGATTAGGGCTTTCCATTGCCCGGAGTCTGACTCAGCTGCAGAAGGGTGAGTTTGTGGTCACTATTGACGGCGATCTGTTTAAAGCCCAGGTCATTTTCCCGCAAGTGCGCCAGGAGACCAGGGCAGAAATGCGTCTGGAACGGGCTGCGGAAGAGAAGCGGGCAGAAGAACAGTCCGGGGAGAAAATGTCCGGGGAAATGCCGGTGGGAGAGAACCTGCTGGAAAGCGTCCCCTATAACTGGGATGTAATGGTAGAAAATGACAAGAATTTAACAGTGAAAGAGGAAGTACTGATCCGGAATGGAAACCGGGAGAATAAACAGGAAACATAAACCGGAAAACTAAATAGGAAAAATAAACAGAAAACGCAAGGAAGATACTAAAAAAGACAGGCCCACAAGGAACCTGTCTTTTTTGACCGTAAATTTGCAGCCCGCTTTCAGGCGGTACTGCTTAAATGTGTAAATAGAACTTATTGATACTCGAAAACATTGATCCAGCTCTCTAACAG
>ENA-OPRW01001063-OPRW01001063.1-human-gut-metagenome-genome-assembly--contig:-NODE-1063-length-21729-cov-5.186352_pt1 | contig 21729 bp, 20 predicted proteins | sample MGYA00241898_ERZ501890 | MGnify/ENA primary metagenome ERZ501890 (study PRJEB25962, sample SAMEA2042216) | human gut metagenome | biome: human gut; feature: human-associated habitat; material: faeces... | reverse complement strand
ATTTATTGTAAATATCTACGATCAGCTCCGGCATAAAGTTTCCGGCTGTACACACACCACCTACAGCTCCAATACATAAGCTGGCATATAACAGTGTGTCCTTTCCGCCAAATACCTTAAAACCTACATCTGCATTTCTGCGGATAAATTCCTCTGTCTGGGTAATGTCACCGGAGGTATCTTTCATACCTACGATATTTTTCACCTCATGGGCCAGTTTTTCTACCAGATCTGCACTTAAGGTATAACCAACTCTTCCAGGATTATTATACAACAGAACCGGAATTTCCGGAACTGCCTCTGCAATTGTTTTAAAATGCAGGAACAATTCGTTAAAATTGGGTTTTAAGAACATAGGTTGTAAAATGGAGATGCCTGCTGCACCGTTTGCTACTGCCATTTTTGCAAGGCGGACGCATTTTTTCGTATTGATCGCGCCGATTCCAAAGTAAACAGGAACTCTTCCCGCTGCCTGGTCTACCATGATCTTAAATCCACGTTCCATTTCCTCTTCTTCGATCTGGTAGAACTCACCGTTGGAGCCAAAAGCAAGGATACCGTGAAGGCCGCCATTAATCACATAGTCTACCTGTGCCCGCATAGCTGCTTCATTGATTTTTTCCTCTTCGTCAATAACTGTAATAATAGGAACGATAACGCCCTTGATAAAATCTGTATTCATAACATTTCCCTCTTAGATCAATAAAGAATTATTTTTCTTTTACAATAGAAACACCGGTCATTCTCTCATAGTAACGGATAATGTCATCATGGTCGCAGCTGCCTTCGTCATGGTTCTTTAATTCCTGCATTACTTCCATCATATGTGCGGTCATTGGTACTGGCATATTGATAGCGTGGGAAGCATTTAATGCATTGTTTAAATCCTTGATGTGCAGGTCAATTCTGAATCCAGGCTTGTAATTTCCAGCTAACATCATAGGCACCTTTGCGTCCATAACAGTAGAACCAGCAAGGCCGCCACGGATGGCCTGATATACCAGTTCTGGATCGGTTCCCATTTTCTTTGCAAAGGTCATTGCCTCTGCACAGATACCGATATTGGCTGCAACGACCATCTGGTTAGCCAGTTTTGCTACGTTTCCGGAGCCGATCTCACCTACATATACAACAGAACTTCCCATTGCCTTTAATAAGTCAGTGTACTTGTCAAATACCTCTTTCTTACCACCACACATGATAGATAAGGTTCCATCAATTGCCTTTGGCTCTCCGCCGGAAACCGGGCAGTCTAACATTTCCATGCCAGTTCTTTCTTTTAACTCAGCTGCAATCTTCTTGGACTCTACTGGATCGATGGAAGACATGTCGATGACTACGGTATCTTTATCTGCTCCCTCTGCAACACCATTTTCACCTAATAAAGCAGCTCTTACATTTGGAGAGTTTGGCACCATGGTAATGACTACATCTACGCCCTTTGCAACTTCTGCGTTATTTGCACCTGCTGTAGCACCTGCTGCTACCAGCTCTTCTACTGCTTCTTTGTGGAAGTCATTCACACAAACCTGATAACCTGCCTTTAAAAGGTTCTTTGCCATTGGCTTTCCCATAATTCCTAAACCAATAAATCCTACTTTCATTTTTTATTCTCTCCCGTTATTAAACTTGAATTTTTCGAATTTACTTACCAGTTTTTCGGATAATAGATCTCTCTGCTCTCCATAAGCCCATCTTTTTCCAGCTTCGCAATATCCAGACGCTGTGGATTACCAGGAAGATCTGGTTGGCAGTAGAAGCGGCCGTTCTTTTCCTCAGGCTGGAACAGGGTATAAGCACCTACCGGGCGGCTGATCGGCTCATGGTATTCGATCCACTCATCTTCGTTGTATAAACAACCAAAAATGGCATTCAGATAAATTCTTCCGCCGGATGTGAATTTAACTCCTTTTTCACGGGCCAGATCACGGATCCTGATAAGATCATCCATTCTGGTCATTCTGCCTACAGACGGCTGAACGTGATCTACGCCTTTTTCAATATAAGTTTCATATTCATAATAGATCCTCATGGACTCTCCAAAAGCGATTGGAATTTTCACTCCCATTTCTTTTAACCTGCGGATCCCGTTCATGTTATGGGAATGGATCGGTTCCTCCAGCCATGCCAGGTGATATGGTTCACACAGCTTCGCAAACTTGTATGCACTGTCCACATCCCATCTCTGGTTGCAGTCAACTGCTACACCGATTTTGTCTCCCACTGCCTTACGGACCTTTTCGATTCTGCGAAGATCCCGCTCCATATCGGTACCGTCATTACTTCCCACTTTAAATTTAACAGTGGTGTAGCCTTCCTCCACATACCGGACCATGTCTTCTACCAGCTCATCATCCTCCATAAGAAGGGAACCGCCGCCTTTATAAGCCTGGGCCCAGTCTTTTGTAGCTCCCATAAATCTGTGAAGAGGCTTATTGGCTCTCTGAGCCAGGATATCCAGCATCATCAGGTCTAACTGTCCCACTTCCACAGCCTTCTCGCTTTGAAATCCTGCGTTTCTTATCTTCCAGTAAAGACTGTTTCTCCACTCATTGTAGCTATGCTCTTCTCCGTTTAAGATCATAGGAAGAATGTCCGTAATAAATCCAGGACCTACTGACAGATGAGCGCATGCTCCTTCCTGGTCATACAGTTCAATGCAGCCCTGTTCCGGTGCGAACTTTCCCATTCCTCCGGTTCCGTCTTTAAAAGGCTTTGGTAGGGGAATTTTATGGAAATGATAGTATACGGCTTTTGTAAATTTTATTTTATCCTCAAAAGAAAAAGTAAACATCTTCATTGCCTCCGTTTATCTTTTTTATTTTTATAGATCTTATAATCCTGTGGAAGACAGCTCATTTGCTACACCGTCTTCTACGATCTTTGCACAGGACATGGAATCACTTTCCCCATAGCTTGAAAGCTGAAGAGCATTAAAGAAAGTACCATCTGCGCCTGTAAAGGAGTTTCTTTCAAAGGTTGGATCCATCTGGAAACTGCTCCATTCCATTACCTTTGCATTTGCCTCTGCTACCTGGCTTCCGCTCAGATCCAGCATAGAAAGTCCAGCCTTGTTAGCAGGAACACCACGGGTATCTCCCAGTGTCTTTACACCATCTTCTTCGGCTACCAGGAACTGGATCAAAGCAGCTGCCTCTGCCGGATGCTCTGTGGTTGCGCTGATACCAAATGCCTGGTTTACCTTGATAAAGCCGCCGTGGTAATCACCCATCTTAATGTAATCACCGATCACAAACTCGCCGTCTTTTACTGCTTCTGCATGTTTTACAATGGAAGTATCATAAAGGAAAATGCCTGCATAATGTCCATCGATCCAGTTTGCGTTTGTATCGATCAGGTCAGCGCCGTCTCCTGCTACCTTCTGTAAAGTAGGAATTACGTGGTTGTCCTCCAGATTCTTAAGAAAATCAAATCCTTCTGCGATTTCTTCCTGGCTGTACTGCAAAGCGCCATCCTTTACCCAGTCTTTGCCATATTTACACTGCAGGTAATAAACCATAAGAAAAGCACGATCCAGTTCCTTTGTAACCAGCGGATAGTAGGAGTCATCATATGCCTCAAATGCTTTTCCTGCTGCTAACAGTTCATCTAATGTAGTAGGGATCTCCACACCGATCTTATCAAAAGTGGTCTTGTTCCAGCAGAACACTCTTCCTGTATTGCTGATGGGGATGGCGTTCAGCTTGCCGTTGATGGTAAATACGGATTTATCCCCCTCTGTATAATTGTCCAGATCCAGGATATTGGATACCTTGTTCAGATCATAGAAGTTGTCCCCTTTTGGTGAGTAGGTGGACACCCAGCTCCAGTCTAACTGCATCACATCTGCTGCATTGCCTGATTTGATTCCCAATGCGATCTTTTCCTCATGGCCGTTAAATGCCTCGTATTCAGCTGCTACCTTAATATTTGGGTATTTCTCCTGGAATTTATCGATTGCTGCCAGCGTAGCCTGATTTCTGGAATCTCCGCCCCACCAGTTCAGTCTCAGTGTAATAGGAGTCTGAGTATCAACCTCAAGTCCTTCCGGTGCTGCAGGTTCTTCCGTTCCCTGTGTCGCGTCACTGGCCTGCGCATTCTGTTCCCCTGTGGACTCCTGCGGTTTAGATGTAGGCATGCAGCCCACTGTGCTGACAGCCATTGCTCCTGCCAGAAGTAATGCCCCTAATTTTTTTACATTTTTCTTCATTTTTGTTTTCTCCCTTCTGCATCAATGATGATTAAAATACACTCCATAAGCATTTTCATAAAAAATCTGTTCTTTTTCCTGATCTGTGAACACGGTCGAGTCAGCTATATAGCCAACATAATGACCATATACATCCTCTTTCAGTGCCGATGGAAAATCTGTGCCAAACATCAGCTTTTCTGCTCCAACCATCTCCTTAGCCAACTGGATAAACTCAATGGCCTTGGGATATGGATACTCATCCGGCCTGCAGTTATGGACCACACTTGACAGATCAAACCAGAGATTTGGCAGCTGTAACTGTTCTAAGGCCCAGCGCAGCCTGTCTTTATCCTTGTTTGATGGAGCCAGCAGATGGCAGGCCACAAATTTCATCTCCGGGTATCTTTTAACCAGATTGCAAAGTTCCGGAACCTGCCAGCTGTCACTTCCACATTTTCCAATATCAATGACAAATACATGACCATGATCACAGGCATAGGAACAGGCTTCATCCATCACAGGACCATCCAGTTTCAGTTCAGGATGGATAGCCATCAGGCCGGAGCCTGTGCTTACCTCAAATTTTTCTATCTTAAACCCCAGTTCTTCAAACAGGTACCTTCGTATACCATCTTTATCTCTGGAAAATGGATCATAGGCACCGGCTCCAGCAAACCGGTCCGGGTACTTTTTAACTGCCAGATGGGTGTAGAAATTCTGATATCCATAGAAATTGCCCTGGAGCAGAACTGCCTTTTCTACCCCATTTTTATCCATTACCTGTATAAGATGTTCCGGCGTCACCTGATCCCCGCCAAACTCCTTCGGTATCATCCTTACGGTCTGACCATTGGCATAGACAGCCATTCCGTTTCCTATGCTGCGCAGCTCTCCACCTGCGCCCGTTCCGGCAATATACTGGACCAGATGAGCATGACTGTCAATGATCCTGCCCTTTCTCATCCCTTTACACCTCCTGCTGCAATTCCTTCTACAAAGGAATCCTGTGCTGTAAAGAATACGATCAGTGAAGGAACAATAGCGATCAGTGACATGGCTAATACTCTGTTCCATTCAAATCCTACGTCTGCGTCCATGGACATACGAAGGAAAATGGATACCGGATATTTAGCTACTGTATTAACATAAATAAGTGGTCCCATAAAATCATTGGATGCCCACATAAACTGGAACAATGCACAGGAAACAATGGAAGGTTTCAGCATTGGAACGATCACGTACCAGAGTCTCTGCATAATTCCGCATCCATCGATCTCAGCTGCTTCCTCCAGTTCTTTTGGTATTCCACGAAGGAACTGGATCAACATGTATACAAAGTAGGTATCTCCTGCCAACAGGGAAGGAATAATAATAGGAAGATAAGAGTCTAACCATCCTACCTGGTCAAAGAGTATGTACTGAGGTACGTTTAATACTACCTGAGGCAGAAACAGTGTGGACAGCAATACTGCAAAAGAAAAACGTTTGCCAATAAAGTTAAACCGTGCAAATCCATAAGCAGTCAGTGTAGCGGAAGCTACGGTAAAAAGTACTTTTGGAATTACAAACTTATAAGTGTTCACCATGAAATGAAGGAGTGTCATTCCCTGGTATCCTTCAAAGCCTTTTTTGTAACCACTTAAGGTTGGGAATCTTGGTATACAGCTTACGCTGGAAAATATCTGTTCATTGGTCATAAAAGAAGCTCCGATCATCCAGACCAGGGGGTAAACCATGACAACTCCCACTGCCAGAAGGATGACATATCTCCAGACCATATTTACTTTATTACGTGTTTCACGAGACATTCGATCTACCTCCCATCCTCGTCAGAATAATATACCCAGTACTTCTGGCTGAAGAACGCTACACCTGTCAGTGTCATGATGATCAGGAACAGAAGCCAGGCAATGGCACTTGCCATACCCATTTCATAACTCTTAAAGGCATTGTTATATACCAGAAGAGATACCAATGTAGTGGAACGAAGAGGTCCTCCCTGAGTTACGATAAACGGACCATTGAATTCCTGGAACTTGTTGCACAGCTGGGTAACGAAATTATAGAAAATAACCGGTGTGATAAGTGGAATGGTTACACTGAAAAACTGTCTCCATTTTCCTGCTCCGTCAATGGATGCTGCCTCATACAGATCCTTTGACACTCCCTTTAAGGCTGCAAGGAAGATCACCATCGGGGAACCAAACTGCCAGATCTTTAAAAATACAATGACCCAGAAAGCTCCGCCTGGATCACCCAGCCAGTTAAAGGGCTGGATACCAAACCTGGATGCGATCATGTTTACAAGTCCCTCTGTCTTAAACAAAAATCTCCACAATACCGCAATGGAAACGGATCCACCCAGAATAGAAGGGATGTAATAAGCAGTTCTGAAAAAGTTCACGCCCTTGATCTTAAAATTCAGGATATAAGCGATAAACAAAGCAAAGATCAATTCCAGTGGAACGGTAAGAAAGGCATATTTAAAGGTCTGTATAAATGCCTTCATGATCAATGGGTCGCCCAGTATTTTTTTGTAGTTGCTTAAGCCTGAAAAAGTAGCTGTCCTGAAAAGGTTGTAATCATGGAAACTGTAGATCAATGATGATATAAAGGGATACAGTTTAAAGATTGCAAATCCGATCCACCACGGCAGGATCAGCAACAGTCCCACATTCTTCTTTCTGAATTCTTTGAATTTCATTTTATCGCCTCCTCCATGTTTTCCCGTTCTTGAATACCATGTTTTCCCACCAACTTTTTCTTCATGTTTTCCCTCTCCTTTTTCATATCATTTTAAATATAATATTATTACGTTCCCGCGTTGGCTTTTTTAGCAATTTTAGCTTATTTCCATGCCATACGTCTTTATATTTTGTATTATATACTTGTATTTCTCATTTTACAAAGCTATAATAATTATACTTATCATGGCATTTTAGTTATAGTAAATTCCAGTTTTTTACATTCCATGGATTTTATTTGTAATATATTAAAGAAGCAATAAGAAAGGGACCGATCTTATATGACAACACGACAATTTTATTACCTTACCGTTATAGCGGATCTTGGAAATCTTTCCGCTGCAGCCCAGAAACTGCAGATCTCCCAGCCTGCCTTAAGCAAATTTCTTACGGAATATGAAGCTTCCCTTGGCTTCCAGATCTTTCTCCGTTATCACCGACATCTGGCACCTACCTCTGTAGGCCGCTGCGTGATCGAATACGCACATAAGATCGTCAGTGAGCAGAACAGACTTTCCCAGTCCTTAAGAACGATCATCAACAGGGATCATGCCTGTATCCGCCTTGGAACTACTCCCAACCGTGGTTCTGTGATCTACAGCCGGATCTATCAGACGTTTATGGATCGTTACCCGGATATTTCCCTGTCTCTCACAGAACGATACTCCAATGAACAGACAGAAGCGGTTCTGAAAGGCCAAGTGGATCTTACCATCGGCTCCGGAAAATCTTCTGATAAAGTAACCGATATCCCCGTTGCGCATGAGGAACTCCTGGTTGCCCTTCCTGCGGCTCATCCTCTGGCATCTTCCGATAAGGTCCGTCTTTCTGACCTGAAAGATACGCCGTTCGTACTCCAGGGGCCACGTCACAATATCCGCATTCTTGCAGAAGAGCTTTTTAAAGAAGCCGGATTTGAACCTGTAATTACCTTTGAGTCCGATAATGTGATCATTGTTGACTCCATGCTCCACCATGCTGCCGGAGCAGGCTTTGTATCAAAAAAATACGCCGTTCCCTGTAACGAACTGGTTTTTCTCCCCTTAGATCCGCCTGTATACCAAGAAACCCATATCCGCTTTCCTTTGGGACATAAACTGACAGAACCGGAACAGTACCTTGCGTTTCTTCTGATCCGTGATATCCAGTCCAATCCAGAACAGCGTTTTGAGATCATTCCTTCAAAAGAAGTAAATGATCTGCTCCAGGCTGCTGATCCTGATATGAGCAGTAAAAACGATCCTGCTTCCATACAGGGCGGACATGCAGCTGCATCCTCTGTACAGGGGTATTCTGAGTTAAACTTAAATCCCCAGCTTCTTCGTTATGTGATCGCCATTGTAGATGAAAAAAGCCTGACCAAAGCCGCTGAAAAGTTTTATCTGACCCAGCCTACTCTTTCCCGTTATCTTCACGGCATGGAAAAAATGCTGGGTGCCAGATTATTTACCAGAGAACACAACAAATTACTTCCAACCAATGCCGGAAAGGTATTTGTAAACTTTGCCCGCAACATCCTACAGATCGAGGAAGAAATGTCAGAACACATCAAAACCTATCAGCAGGGACATGACGGTGGTATCTATCTGCAATGTGACCCCAGTCTGCTACACATCATCCAGACACAGGTCATTCCCAGTTTTAAGAAACAGCACCCGGATATCCAGCTGAATGTGAGCACCAACAGCCGTGAGCAGATCCAGGAGTCACTTTTAAATGCATCTGCTGATTATGGGGTCTATTTTTCCTGCGAAGAAGAACATCCTATTTTAGACAGCCGCATTCTGGATGAAGATGAACTTGTGTATTGTTCCAAACATGATCTCCTTTCTGATCCCCTGGAGCATACTAAAATTATGACGGTTCCAAAAGGAAATCCTCTTTACGCTGAACAGAAACGCCTGTTTCAGCAGTTATATCTGACTTTCCCTGCAACTTCCTGTGAAGCAGCTCCATCCATTCTTTTTTTTCTGGAAAAAAATGGAATTGGAAACACCATATTGCCTTCTAAAACAATGGCAAATAACCCGGATGACCGCCATTTTCTTACACCGGCCCCGGGATATTTTCTCATCATGGCCCATCATCCCATCCGCACCATGCCTCCGGTGACCAGGGATTTAGAAACTCTGCTTTATGATACATTTGAAACATATTTTGAGCATTTCGCGGAGTTATTTTCATAAATATGGAAAAAATGTAGATGCATGGCAATTAAAAAGGCAGCTGCATATCCCTGGACTTTATCGCTTACCTGTCCAAGCAACTTGCACACAGGAAGGTTTGCTACCTTTCCAAGGATATCCCAGAGAGCCACATCAATGCCGCTGATGGCACCCATGACCATTCCCTGACGGCCATTTGCCCAGTTGTTCCACATCATCTTCTGATGGAGAAATTCGATCTTTGTGGGATCTTCATCTAAAAGTAATGATTTTAACTGTTTTTCTACTACAAATTCCATTGCATCCATGGAACTTCCAAAGGTTGCTGCTTCTCCGATCCCTGTAAGTTCTGTATCTGTTTCAATGAAGATAAGAAATGATCACCGGCATCAGCAGTGCCAGGATGGCATCCTTAAATGCCTGAACTTTTTCCTCTGTGGCAGCTCTTTCGCTTGGCTCAAATCCCTGTTTTTTACATAAGAAGTGGGCAACCACACATAACACCAGACAGATGAAAATTCCCGGAAGGAAACCTGCCATAAACAGATCACTGATAGAAGTTCCTGTCGCTACACCGTACTGGATGAGACCGATACTTGTGGGAATGATAACACCCTGGTCTGCAGTGCTGTAAACAGTTCACCAAAACTCATGGACACTGCATCGATCCCTAGCTCTCCAAGAGAGTCAACACAGACGGAACTTTCCAGCATTCTCATCCGGATGCCCTTTGCGTCTTCCGGATGAACGATGGGTCTGCTGGAATTGGTCATGCTTCTAAAACCAAGATCAAAGGTTCCATAGGTCTCAATTCCCTATTTTTCCAGTCCTTTAAAAATTTCCTGTCCTGTTTCTCCGTCCAGTACCTTAAAAGCTTCTTCTCTGGAGTCAAACAGATATAGAAAGTTAAATACGTCCATATCCGGGTCAAATCCGCTTAAAGTTGCTGCAACTGCAACTGTGATGTCAATGGTTCCAAATGGAAGAGATCACCATGACTTTTGAAGCCAGACTGCTCATGGAACCCTATATTATTGAAAATTACAGTAAATATATTGATATGGATAAACTTCTTGACTTAGAAGAACAGACAAAAAAGATCTTAAGCAGTGATATCTTAGAGCAGAAGGATGCTGTTGTCTTCTGCAATATTGATGATGCCTTACACCGCACCATTGCCGATGCCTGTAAAAACAAATACCTGAACATGAACTTATCCCAGATCTATGACCAGAACATCCGTATCCGCATCTTAGGCGAACAACCGAATAATTCTTTTAAAGGCTGTTGTAAAACAGATAAATAATTATCCATTCTGCAACAGCCCTTTTATCTTTATATATGCTAAACCAGATAATTATTTGGCAGGCGCACGCTTCTCCTGCATCTCTCAGGTTTCCCTTGTCTGTACCAGCGGCGTGTGGATCGTGCGAAATTTTCCACCTCAAATAATCATCTGGGTAAAGCCTTATTTATTTTCTTTTTTCAAATACTCCGTATAGGGCACATCCGGATCCAGGATCAGTCCCCCATGCATAGTCGGGGCTTTGGCCGGTTTCATATAATCACCATATTCGGCGGTGAGTCTGCCGTCATAGCCTACAGGAACAGGTATCTTACGGTTTTCAAAGGGCATGTAAACAGCTTCTTTGAACCACTCCCGCTTCCAGGTGTTTTTTTCCAGATAGCGGATAAATACAGTGTCGCAGACATATTCCGTATCTTTGCCTTTGAAGCGGGTACACAGTTTTTCATAACCCTTATATGCCTTGACCATGGGAACATGGAGAAGCATTCCAATGCCATGGAGAAGTTTTCCAAAAACCGTTGCATTTTCATAATAATCAAAGCGGTACCAGGTATAAAGCACGGTCCAATAAAACTGGATCTTTTTGGCCCAGTTTTTTCTTTCTTTTTCCGTTTTCGGCATACCGTCCAATGGAAAAATATCAATAAAAATGCCGCAGTTATATCCCGCCTTTTTATCTTCTTCATTGCAGCCGCAGGTCTTGCTGTTTCGGATCTGAGCGTGGCCGCGAAGATAATTTTTCTCTGTATACACAGTCTGAAGCACCAGATCTTCTTTCAGCCATTTCGGGGCAATCTGCACAAATTTATCATAATCTTCCCGCAGCATGACCAGGTCAATATCATCATCCCATGGAATATATCCTTCATGGCGGATAGCACCGATCAAGGTTCCGCTGTCAGCAAAATATTTAAGCCCATTGGCTTTGCAGATGCGCTCCACTTCATCTAACATTTCCAGCTGCACCGCCCATACACGCTTCGTTTTTTCATTTACTGTGTATCCGCAGCGTACTTCCTCTTTATAAAATTCCGGCTTTTCTCTCAGCATATTCAAATGATCCTTCCAAACTGTTTTTATCTCACATTACATGGCATTCCTGTGATTTTTTATGGCTGTCCCGTCAGCCGCCTGTATATTTTCCCTAAATACTGATACAGGAACGGATCACGCATTACCAGAAGCACCAGGAAATACACCATTGCACCTGCACCGATCTGAATAAAAGTGGTAATAGGTCCCAGGCCCCGGACCTGTTCCAAAAACTGGCCCGTCCACACCACAGCTCCCAGCATAATAACAGCCGCCACAAGACGCCTCCAGCCATAACGCACCAGCATTTTCAGCTTTATAAAATCTCTTCCCAGCCACAGATAAAGGGAGGTGATAAAACATTCTGCTGCTACTGACGCTGCTGCTGCTCCCAACGCTGCAAAATGAGGGATCAGAAGGAAATTTAAACAGGCATTGACCATAGCTCCTGCTACGATCACTTTGCCGCTCTGGGCCCTTTTTCCACCAGGCGTTAAAATCTGGCTGCCGATGCAGTCACTTAAACCTACCACCAGCACCAGAGGACTGCATACATACATTAAAAATGTCACCGGCAGATACCCGTTTCCCAAAAACCAGGGAATAAACTGGGCTGCGATCCCCGCCAGACCCAGCATAATAGGCATTGCCATTAAAAGGACAAAATCCAGTGAGTCCTGGAAACGCTTATGGATCTCTTCCATCCGTCCAGTTCCAAATAAATAGGACATACGGGCGGACATAACTGCATTAAAAGACATGATCAGTATTTTCGCCATATTCACAAAACCGGTGGCATATTCATAATAACCGTTCTGTGACTTATTTTCCCCGGAAAACCAGCCAAGCATAGTCTTATCCAAAATGGTATAGACGGAAGTGGCGATGGTAGGTATAAAGTAAACCAGAGTCTCTTTTAAATGGCGCAAAGGACGCAGTTCTTTTAAAACCGGCTTTTCCACCTGCCCCTTTAAATATCCCCACATGGAAACATTTCCCAGAAGTCCGGTTGCCGCAGTCAATGCCACATACAGCAGAAGATCTTCTTTTTCCCGGATAAATAAAAACAGCATGGCAATGCCCACAAGCTTCACTGCCGTATTTCGCAAAACGATCAGGGAATACTGCTCCAGCCCCCCAAAAAACCAGGAAATATCAAAAGCAACTGCCAGCAGTGTCATCGTCAATACCACATAATAAGGCCTGTATTCCCTGGCAAAGCCGATCACAAACAGCCAGATAATAAGGCATGCTGCGGTCGTTGCCATACAAAGCACCTCGATCTCCCAGAAAAGCCGGCTGCGCATCTTTATCTCGTCTCTGTGTCTTGCGATCTCCCTCTGCCCATAAGAAGCCGTTCCCAGAGCCGCCAGTATGGCAAAATACTGGACTACGGAATTGGTATAACTCTGTACTCCCGTTCCATCTGCCCCCAGAACGCGGGAAATATACGGGGTCGTGATAAATGGGGTGATCAGCGTCATCACCTGGTAAATTAAATTGTATATATAGTTTTTCCGAACACTGGGTGCTTTTGCCATAAGATCTTCTCTATACTCCATTTATATTTATGTTCTCTTAAAATCTTTTTTGTCTCTTGGCTCATTATACCCATGGAAACCTTTTTAAGCAAGGCAAAAAATCCGCAACAATGCCAGTACCGGCATTATTGCGGATTTTCCAGATAAATCTGTCTGCAATGTTCTAATCTTCCATCATATGATCGTATTTCTCTCTTGTTTCTTCCCGTTCCAGATTGAGCACATAAGAAAGACCTTTTAATTTCGTATTCAGGATCAGTTTTTTCGGAAATTCGCAAGACTCTAACATTTCCTTTGCCCGATCCAGGTTTCCTATATCGTAAAATATGTGAGCATCACTGTCCACGATCACCGGCACCTTGTATTTTTTACAGAAAGACAGCATAACCGGAAGATTTTTGTCTGCATTCAGTCTGCCGGTACGGGGAGAAAAAGAGCTGTTGTTTACTTCCAGCGCCACTTTTTCTTTTGCTGCCGCTTTTACCAGTTTTTCATAATCCAGAGGAAAACGGTCATCATCTGGATGTCCGATGATCTTCACATATGGATTTTTCATAGCTCCGATCAATGCATTGGTATTTTCCTCTCTGGTTCCTGCTTTTACACAGGGAACATGAAGACTGGCGATCACATAGTCCATTTTCTTTAAAACAGCTTCTTCCGCATCCAGTTTTCCTTCCAGATCTATGATATTGGCTTCCATACCGGTAAAAATACGGACTCCCAGTATTTTCTCTTTGATCGCCTTAAAATTAGTAAAATAAATAGGCTGCGCAGATCCCGGCATGGCACTGTAGTGATCTGATGTTCCCATGGCTTTTAATCCTTTGGCCGCTGCCTCTTCTATATTTTCTTTTAATGTGCTAAATGCATGACCACTGTCCACTGTATGTGTGTGAAGGTCAAATAACAGCTTCATTTTTTATTCCTCTTTTCTTATGATGCCTGGTAAACCAGCTTTACCTGTTCTCCCGGCTCATACTGTTCTCTGCTTCCTGCGTATACCGTAAATGTATCTTCCCCGCATTTTAAGGAATAATGGATCTCCCTGCCGCTGTACTGCCTGTTGGTTACAGTTGCCGGAATACCTTTTCCTTCTTTTACAATGTGAAACTGCTCCGGACGTACAGGAAACAGACCATGGTTTTTAAAAGCCTGTGCTACTTCCGGTCCATCATATATAAGGGACTGATCCATTACTTTAAAATAGGAATCATTCCATTGTCCTCTGACAAAATTACATTTGCTTACAAAGGATGCTGCAAATTCAGTCTGTGGATGTAGATAGATCTCCTCAGGTGTTCCTACCTGTTCTATCTTTCCATTTTTCATAATGAGGATATGATCTGCCATGGCAAGAGCCTCGCTCTGGTCATGGGTCACATAAATGATGGTCGCCCCGGTCATACGGTGAACATCCTGGATCACCCGGCGCATACTGATCTTTAATTCTGCATCCAAAGCACTTAAAGGTTCATCCATTAAAAGAATGGATGGCTTTCCCACAATGGCTCTTGCAAGAGAGACTCTCTGCCTTTGTCCACCGGAAAGTTCTCCCGGATACCGGTCTTCATAAGGCTTTAATCCCATATTTTCAATGGCTGCATCTACGGCTTTTTTTTTCTGTGCCTCTGTCAGGTGTTTCTGCTTTGGACTCTTCATTGGAAATTCTACATGCTGGCGCACTGTCATATTGGGCCACAAAGCAAAGGACTGAAATACCATTCCCAGGTCGCGCTGCTCTACCGGAACCATTTTTCCATTTCCGGAATAGATCACATCATCCATCCGTATCTTTCCCTCTGTAGGTTTTGCAAATCCGCCGATCGCCCGCAAAAGAGTGGTCTTTCCACAGCCGGAAGGTCCTAAAATAGCCAGAAACTCCCCATTTCGTATTTCCAGATCAATGTCATTAAGCGCCAGTGTTTGCCCGAATCTCTGGGTTATATGCTCTAAATAAAGACTCATGTTCTTTTCCTCTCTTCTTTTTTTCTGCCGGTTTTAAAGCCACCAAACAGTAACCTGTAAGAACCATTACAACGATCACAGCTGACATAGCTGCCGACAGATTGTAATCTCCAGACTGCTGGAAGTTAAAAATAGTAAGTCCTATGGTCTTTGTTCCTGCACTTGCAAGCATAGATGACAAAGTAAGTTCTGTAAGTGATGATACAAAGATCAAAAAGGAACCGGATAAAATAGGACGTACCAGCATAGGAAGCAATACCTGCTGCCAGAGAGCTCTTTTGCCTCTGCCACAGGCACGTACTGCTTCTTCCAGCTCCGGGTTCACAGACATAAGAGCTGTGGTGCTCTCTTTGATCTGAAGGATCAGATATCTGGTTATATAAGCGATCACCAGGATCCATATGGTTCCGTATACTCCCGGACGGATCCCGGGAAGCGGCTCTACCCAGTGGAAGATCATTGCCAGAGAAAGAACGATACCTGGAATGGCATAGGTCAGAGAAGCACATTTTTCCATGGTCACAGCCCCTTTACTGTTTCTTCTTACTTTCATATAGGCTGCTGCAGTTCCCACAATAATACAGACTCCACAAGTCACAAGTGCCAGAAGGATACTGTTTCTGACCGCAGCAAGAACACCTCTGTTTGTAAATACAAAAGCAAAATTTTTAAGGGACAGATTATCCAACGTCATTTTCAGGCCATATGTTTTTAAAAATGCGCTTTTTATCATTACCAGAATGGGAACCAGATTTAATACACCTAATGTTCCCAACAGCCCCCATTCTAATATTCTCCGTTTTGGTCCTTCCAGCTCAATACGTACCGAATAATCTTCTTTAATGCTTTCTGATTTTCCATTTTTTCCCACTAATGCTGTTTCCATCAATGTACCGCCTACTGCGATCACAGATAAAAGAACAGAAAGAGCTGCTGCCATAGGGAAAGCGTCTGGTCCAAATCCAATTGCTTTTTCATAAATATAGGTGCTGAGCACCGGGATGCCAGAAGAGATACCTAAAAATGCCGGCACAGAGAAGTTATCAATGGCTGATAAAAACGCCAGAAGCCCGCCTGCAATGATCGCAGGAAGCACCTGCACCAGATCCACATGGACCAGTGTATAAGAAAGACCAAATCCGCAGGCTCTGGAAGCCCATTCCAGGTCTCTTGGAATACGCCGAAGCATATGGATCACGCTCATGTATACAACAGGGATGTTGCAGATACCGATCACCAGTAAAATACCGCCAATGGAATAAATATTCACCGGACCGATCCCCACGGCCCCAAGGATCTGGTTTACGATCCCTTTTTTACCTAAAAATCCGCTCCAGGAAAGAGTAATAATATAAGAGGGGATAATGAAAGGAAGCAGCACCAGTAATTCTAAAAGCCTTTTTCTTTTTATATTGGTATAAGCTGCTGCCAGAGCCAGTCCGCTTCCTGCCACGATGGCGATCATGGTAGAGGAAGCAGCGATCAGGATCGTATTAAAGATCGCTTCTCTGGTCCGTTTTTCCTGTAACAGGACCTGATAATTAGAAAGTCCATAACCATCGCTTCCTTTCAGGCTCATAAACAGTAAACGGACGATCGGCGCTATAAATACCAGGAAGACTCCCAGGTAAAACAGCAGCAGGCCTGTACTGCCTAAGACTTTTTTATGTTTCATAACAATGCTGCCCCTTTCTGCCTGTATACCTGCTGTTACTGGAAGATCTCAGAAAATTTCTCTTTATCTGCGTCACGGCTGCTGTAAAGTTCTTTTGTATCAGCACTGATGGTCTTGATCTGATCAATGGATTTTAATCCTTCTGGTGCTGCTACACCCTCTTTTACAGGTGTATAACCAATAGAAGCTGCCAGTTCCTGTCCTTCATCAGAAAGAACGAAATCTACAAATGCTTCTGCTGCTTCCTGGTTCCTGGAGTCTTTTAACACACCAATTGGTTCGGTAATGGCTGGTGAACCTTCTTCCGGATAAACAAACTCTACCGGGGCACCATCATTTTTAGAACGGTTTGCCATGTAATCGACCAGGATACCGCAGGACTTTTCTCCTGCCACTACTGCCTTCTGTATTGCTCCGTTTCCTTTATCTACTGTAATTCCGTTATCCTTTAATCCCTGGAAGAAATCCCAGCCTAATGTTTCATTGCGGCTGAGTACCCCCAGATTGTAAGCTGCTGCACCGGAATACAACGGGCTTGGCATGATCACTGCATCTTTAAATGCCTCTCCTGTCAGATCTGCAAATCCCTTTGGCGCATCTTTTACCAGATCTGTGTTGTATGCAATACCTGTTGTGATCACCTTTGTTCCTGTATACATATGGTCTTTATCAATGTATTCTTCCGGAATGCCTTTCAGTTCCGGTGACTCATAAGGTAAAAGCATATCCTGTTCTTTTAAAGTTTCAAATGTAACACTGTCTGCTACTAAAAGCACATCTGCCTGAACAGCACCTGCTGTCTGCTCTGCCAAAACCTTGCTGACTACTTCTTCTGTTCCGGAACGGAATACATCTACTGTTACATCCGGGCACTCTTTGTTAAAGCCATCGATCAGCTTCTGTGCATCTTCCTCCGGCTGGGAAGTATATAATGTGATCTTTCCGGAAACATCTTTCTTTTCTGCCTCTGTGGAAGCTTCTGTCGTCTCTGCCTTTGCCTGTGTAGCCGGTTCTGCTGTGGTCTTGGCAGGCGCTGCTGTTGTTTCTGTTTTATCAGTCTGTCCGCTGCATCCTGCAAGTCCCATAACTGCTGCTGTTGTTAAGATCAATGCCATTTTCTTATTCATTTTTAAAGTCCTCCGTTTGTTTTTAAAAAAGCTGTATTCTCTGTAAATATATGAAAATCCCTGCTGTCATCATAGCCTTCTGTTACCAGAGGGAGTCCATATGCTAAAAGTTGTGGAAGCATTTCTTTAAATGAAAAATCGCCGTTTCCTAAAGGAGTATGGTAACATTTTCCTTTCCGGTTGCTGATATGGATCTTGGAGATCCGTTTCAGCTGGTCTAATATGTGAAATGGTTCTTCTTCGCTGTCACAATGTGCTATATCCAGAGTATAAAAAAACTGTTTTTTTCTGCTTCCTGCTGCTTCTTCCATACTCTGTGCATCTGTTACAAATTCTTTTGGGATCTTTTCCATGATCTCTAAAGAAACATCTACTCCGATCCGGTCAGAAAGCCTTCCGATCTGTTCTAACGAGTCCTGAAGAAGTTTCATGCTCTCTTCTCTTCGTCCCGGAAGTGTCATATGTCCCGGATGAACTGTCAGTTCCATTGCTTCTAACTCTGCTGCCAGCCTCATAGATACTTCCACCTGTTTTATGGACATTTCCCGGATCCCCTGATTCATGGAAGCCAGATTTAAATCCCAGCTGCAGCTGTGTACACAGGTTCTTAAAGGGTATAATGCCTGAAGACGCAGATACTCCTGTGTGTCATACCCTCTTGCAAAAAACTGCTGCGCCCATAGTTCGATTCCATCAAATCCATTGTTATATACCCGCTGAAACATTTCTTCCAGCCCGGCATTCCAAAGCAGAGTCGATGAAACAAATATCTGTTTCATATCCATGCCCCTTTCCTGTTGAACTGTTTGCATTATACGGTCTGGAATGTAAAATTCAAAAGCAGGGAAATGTAAAATATGAGTAATATTTTTCATTTATTATAATTATGAAATTTTATTTGCATTTATGATCACCAAATGATAAAATAACTCACATAGATGATCATTTTCAGCCATTCAGATCAAAAAAGGAGTTGTATTCTCAGATGCTTCAGGAATTATATGAACAATATAAAGATACATTTTCAAAATCGGACCATAAACTGATACAGTATCTTCTGCGAAACGAAGAACAGCTTCAGTATCTCACTTCAGAAGAACTTTCTGCACACACAGGCATCAGTCCTGCCACGGTTTCAAGATTTTGGAAAAAAATAGGATTTCAGAATTTAAAAGAACTGAAAATAAAGCAGCGGATCCAGGATACCGCTACTCCCAGTTCCCGCCTTACTTCTGCACTGAAGCGTTTTGAAGAAACCGCTTCCCTTACAGAAGACCTGAAAATGCATTTTGGAAATAATACAGCAAAAACGCTGGACCGTATGGATCCAGCACTTCCAGCCCGTGCAGCAGACCTTTTACTGCAGGCACAGCATGTTTATATCTATGCCCCGGATGCTTCCTGCGGACTGGCATCCATTTTTTGTTATCGCGCAAGACGATTGGGGATCCAGCCTGTTCTCTTAGAAGGTGGATCTGCCATTTATGAATATATGGTCAACATTACCGGCAATGATCTGGTCCTTCTTTTCAGTTTCTCACGTCTTTTAGGTGAAACACGGATCCTTTTAGATCACTGTAACAAGATAAACTGCCCGGTTATCCTTTTTACAGACCTTTTTGCGACTCAGGAAGAAATGCCGTCCAGACTGACTTTTTACTGCTATCGCGGCGAACCAAATGAATATCATTCTATGACGGTTCCTTTACTGGTCCTTGATCTGATCATTTTAAATCTGATGCAGGCAAGCAAAAACAGTCTCACCTCCAGCCATTATCTGGAGAAACTGCGGGCCGAATATGCACAGATCATACGGAGATGACCTCAGCCATTGACAAATCACCGTTTTTGTGCCTATTCTATACTTATAATGTAACCATAATAAATACAGATCCACAAATGATCATAAGGGGGAGTACAACTATGAAAAAGCCATTGGCTGTTCTTATCACTGCTTTCAGTCTTTCTTTGGGACTTACGCCTGCATTTATCGGAATATCCGGAAATCTGATTATAGAGGCTGAGGCACATCAAGGCCGGACTGATGCAAACGGCGGACATCATGATTATAAAAACAAAAGCGGTCTTGGAAGCTATCACTATCACTGCGGAGGCAATCCTGCTCATCTCCATCCAAACGGGGTCTGCCCTTATGCAGGCGGTTCTTCTGGTAATTCCGGCTCAGCTGGTGGTTCTTCCTCCAAAAATCCGTCTTCTTCCGGAAATCAAAATCAAACAGAAACAGCAGCCGCTCAGGTTTCTACTGGTTGGCAGAAAGATGATCATGGCTGGTGGTACCGCCTTTCTGCAGATACCTACTATGCTGACGGTATAGCTGACATCGACGGCGCCACCTATCTATTTAACAGTGACGGCTATATGCTTACCGGTTGGCAGCAGTTAAATGGACACTGGTACTATTTTAACGCAAGCGGTGCCATGGTAACTGGCGGACTGACCATAGATGGGAAATATTACTACTTTGACTCTGACGGCGTACTGGACGAGACCGATTACGATGCCGTAGATGAACCAGGAGACGAAACATCAGATGATGACACAGAATATGACTACGATTATGATTACGACTTAGAAGAATATTAACAGGCAAAGCACAAACTGTCGTAGGTTCATCTCAAACAGATGTTCCTACGGCAGTTTTCACTTTTTACATAAAAGCATATAGGATTCCTCTGTACCTCTTTTGAAATTCAGTCGAATTGACTACGATATAAGATACTTAATAGAAATAGATTCTGCCATTCAGGCAAAACGGCTCACATGATATGAGCCGGACTTTTTTATTCATAGAATTTATAATCATTGATCTTTATTTTGGCCATTAAAAACCAAACTCCTGCAATAACTGTTCCAGATATACAGGATCCTTCAGTGCACGCTGCAGATCATCTGCACGATCCGATGTCAGAAGGCAGGAATATAATTTATTCAGTCTGGTAGTAGCTTCTGCACGGCCTTTCTGTAAGCCTTCTGCACGACCTTTCTGTAAGCCTTCTGCATGGCCTTCTGCCAATCCTTCTGCCCACGCTTCTTCCCGGATCTCATCTGCATGTTCCTGAACATACTCTTTCATATACTGTTCAAACATCATATAGCGTTCCCCCATCTTCCGGCTTCTTTTGACCCGGCGCATGGAATCCTGAAGCTGTTTTACCAGTGTATCTTCATATTCAGCTTCACTTCCTGCCAGATCTGCCTTCACAAAATCAAGCAATGCTGTCAGTTCTTTTGGTACTTCTCCACGGTTTTCTCCGTTTGTGTTCAGAAAAATAGTGCAGACTCCATCTCCAAATGCATTCCCGGTTTCTTCACAGTATTTGCGGATGGTATACCGGCACTTTTTTTGAGCAAGGGGATCAAAATCGCAAATGAAAATGACATATGCATCTGCCAGTTCGCTGTAACTTCTTCCTTTTTCCAGCATTTCCACATCCATCTGGCTGTGATAATAGCGGCTGCGCCTTTCCAGGCTGTCTTTTTTCACCAGCTGCATCTCAATATCATAATGCGTCTGATCCTCATCCTTTGCAAATACATCCATGCGGATGCTTTTGTTTTCCGGATTAAAGAAGAAACCATGTTCCCTGCTGATCTCTACTCTTCCTATTTTCATTTCCAGCACGCGCTCAAGGAAACACCTGCAGTTCTCCGCATCCATCATAACAGCTGCGAACATAAAATCGTCGTGAAATACCAATTCTTCCAGTGCTTTTTTACCCATTTTCTTCCTCCGTGATACAGAGGAATCCTATAAGGATAGATTAGCACAAATCCCCCTCAGGTGCAATGTTTTTTTCAGAGTACCTGCTGGAAATGATTTCAGAACACCCACCGAAAAAGTCCCAAAGTGTTTCTTCACAGTATTTGAAAATACTATATAAGCAATTTGCTTTTTTCTTCAACTGCTTTTTGACCAAGGCAAAAACCATCCTCCTTACTCCATGCTGATACAATG
>ENA-OPRW01001050-OPRW01001050.1-human-gut-metagenome-genome-assembly--contig:-NODE-1050-length-21961-cov-21.325984_pt1 | contig 21961 bp, 22 predicted proteins | sample MGYA00241898_ERZ501890 | MGnify/ENA primary metagenome ERZ501890 (study PRJEB25962, sample SAMEA2042216) | human gut metagenome | biome: human gut; feature: human-associated habitat; material: faeces... | reverse complement strand
CAAAAATCAGACTACAGACACGCTATACACTCTTATGCTACATAATCCAGTTTACGGCATCCTGGCTCAAAGGTTACATTTGCAATTCCAACTCTTTCCGTTGTCAGCATGGACAGGTAACTCTGTCCAACAAAATATTGTGCATACGCATCATTTTTCTCACCCAATGGGAAGATCTGTTTAAAATCTTTTTCTGTCATGATTGATTCTCCCTTCAAGAATTAAAATAGTCTAAAATCTCTTGCATCCTTGCAACCTGATCCACATGGAACGGGCAGCGTTTGTTTCAATGCCCACATCCAACTCACAGACTTTTTACCCATGCTTTCAATTCTTCCTGAGGCAGCGAGCCATTCAGCATTTTTCCTTTCATCAGGATAGCGCCAGGACAGCTCAGTGCAAGTTTTTCATTTGTGTTTCCCATGCCGCTGCCGCCAGAAGTAGCAAAAGGAACGATGGTTTTACCTGAGAAATCATAACTCTCCAAAAAGGTGTTAATAATCGTTGGTGCAACATACCACCAGATAGGATAATAAAATGTAGCCCGTCCTCTCTATCCCTTGAAAACACTGGGCTTAACGGCTTACACAAGTGTGTTTTCTGTTCTCTTTCAGTGGCATATTGCCCTGACTTTTCTTGTTTATTATACTTCGGTTCACCCGTTTATACAAATACCTATGTTTAATTGTTTACCATACGTTTTACGAATGGCAAGAGACAGCGGCTGCTTAATCCGCTGTCTCTATGTATTTTCCTATATTTTACTATTTACAGGCTTCGGAATTCACTCCGGCTTTTCTTGCGGATGATTTTCTGCAGTCTCTGGTTTTCATCACGAAGCGCCTGATTTTCCTGCCGGAGCCGGAAAATTTCTTCCTGGAGGAGATCGATCCGTCCTTCCATCGCTTTGTCCAGGATACCTCTGCGGGGATTGATGGTTCCGGCCTGCTGTTCCATGGCCCGGTCAATCTCAGCCCTCACAATGGGATTCTTATAAAAGAACCCTCTGGAAGCCCCTGTCATTTTTACCAATTGCGGAACCGATACCCGTTCTCCCTGATCCAGCAGTTTGCGGATTGCCAGTTTCGCCGCAGCAATCTTTTCATCGCTTCGTTCCCGGTTCATTTCAATCATCCTGTCGTATTTGTTCATATTCTTCCCCCCATCCGTCTAAATTTGCCAGCAGGATTCTGGTCTGTTGCTCCCGTGCCTTTCGGGTTTCTTCGGCCAGGAGTTGGTTGCTCATTTTTCTGTAATGTTTTACTGCGCTTATGTTTTTATGCCCCAGGAGTTTTGCTATCGTCCAGTCATCCAGATGCAGTTCTGTCAGCTTGACTCCGTAAGACCGTCGGAACATATGGGAGTTGAATTTAAACAGTTTTCCATCATCATCCCGTAGGTCTTCTCTTTTTATCAGCCGCAGCACCTTATTCTTTATGGTTGTATATTGAAGAGGCCAGCTGGGATCTTTGGCATCCACGAAGATATACTCGGTTTTACCATACTGATCGTAAGTACAATCGATGGCTTTCTGGATCAGCGCCGCTAATTCTGCACTGATAGGCTTTTCAAAAGTTCGTGTTTTCACCTGATCGATCCGGATAATATCCAGCCCGTTTCTCTTTGACAGGCAGTCCGTATGCAGTGTCAACGTATCAGAGATTCTCGTACCAAGCATTTGGTGGATCACCATGCATCGTGCAATCTGGACATCCAGCTTAGTGATATGGGCGTTCAGCCGTTTCAGTTCCTCATCGGAATAAGCTCGGAATACCGGCTGTACTTCCGGCGGGATATCCGTGTTGATAAATAAGGATTCCAGATGGCTGTATCCATATAGTTTGCCGACACTTTCCAATACTGCCCTCAGTTTCAGAATGTCATCGCTGTTTCCTCTGCCGGATGAACCGTTGGTGTTGATATGGACAAGATATTCTTCCAGCAGATTTCGGTCAACATCGGCGCAGGAATTGATCTTTATGTCCTTCTCCATCAGGTATCCGGAAAACTTCCGGAGAGAAGTTAATTCCCGTTTCACGGTTCCGATTTTTTCATATTTCATATGCAGGAAAATTGCCTGTTTCACTTCCTCCCGCAGACCTTCCTGCAGGATTCTGGTAAAATCCAGTGTTTCCGTTTTATAAATCGGATTTTCTTTAATAGGGATATCCAGTTTTTTCAGATCCCATATATCCTTCTCCCGTTCCGGCCGCGTATCTTCTGGCTGAATGAACCGCAGAAAGCGTTTCAGATGCTGAAGCAGTTTGGCGTCCATCCGGCTGATCGTACCATATACCGATTCCTTTTCTTCATAAAATGGGATGCCATTCTGCAGCATCCACATCTTCAGCAGTTCGATCCATTTGGCTGGCGGCCAGCTCAGGAAACTGTCAGGTATGTTTTTTCGCAGTTGAAGGGCTTTGCACACCTGTTTGTAATATGTCTTTTCATGATAAATAGTGATCAGCGACACCTTGCCGCCCCTGTACAGGAAGTATCGTCTGTATTCTTCCCGCATGGTTTCTTTGGGGAGTAGGGAAAGGTCAATGAAATTACTTTTTCCAAGGGCTCTTTTCGGCAGATTCCCGGAAGCGTCATAGCACGCCAGTTCCCAATAGTACAATCTATCTTCCATCTCTGCCTCCTTTCCTTTTCAGACCAGCCGCCAGATTATGCTCCGGCTTCTGAAAAAATCCTACATTCTCTTTTGCGATCTTTTTGGGCATGTAGTCAATATACTGCTCTGTCATTTCCAGATAATCATGCCCCAGATAATCCCGTACTCCCTGAATGGATACGCCGTTGTCATACAGCATCGTTGCTACTGTGTGTCGGTAATCATGGGACTGGAACAGGTAATCTCCGCCGTCAATCTCATGTTCTTCGCAGAACTTTTTCATCTGCTGGCAGAAAGTCATGCTCCGGTAAGGGCCTCCGTTTTTGTTTGTAAACAGGTAGTCATCCGGCCCGATCTGGTGGGTTTTGATATAAACTTCCATGATCCGGTACAAGCCTTCTGCTATGGGAATCCGCTTATAATTCTTCATCTTTACCTGATACACCTGAATCCAGGTATCGTGGTTCTGGCGATAGTAAGCATTTCCCTTCAGAGTGCATACCTCACTGATCCGCAGGCCCAGGCACCAGAGGTGAAGGTACATACAGCGAAGATGCTCCGGGAGCAGATGCAGCTTGCCCAGCACTTCTTCACAGACCTCCGGCGAAACGCTCCGGTCGTGATGCTTGACGATGACCTTTTTCTGATAGAATTCCGGCTGGAACGGCATCGTTTTCCGGTAGCTCCGGGCGATGAGGAACCGGAAGAAGTGGTTCAGCCCGGATATATATGCGTTGAAGGATTTTGCGGAAATCCCGCTGTCCTGTAACTCATCGAGGTAATCTTCAACCTGTTTTGTCGTACAACCTGCGGCGTCCTGGCCTTGTTCCGATAAGCGTATAAGGAAACGCTCCAGCAGACAGTACCTTGTCGTTATCGTGCTGATGGCCTGACCAGTAACGCCGATCTGGTACTTCATATATTCCTTGGCGTATCTGCGGTTCTCCCTGTGGCTGATCTCTGTAAAGGATACGCTGGCCAACGAACTGCTCCGATTCAACCGATGCTCCGCAATCCCCAGTCCATCTATGTACCAGATGTTCGCCTGCCAGTTGATCTGTGCATTGTGCAGGAAGACTGTTCTGCGGCACAAATTCAGGATTGAAAGCATCTGGTATTTGTAGGATTCGCTGGGTGTGTGTTCGGTCAGATAGGCATCGAACCTCTGCTCCTGTGCCAAGTCCATATCCTCAATATCCTGAATTTCCTGCTCGGTACAGAAGTCGTACAGATATTGCAATCCGTTCAGCCGCTGTCTCCGCTTGATTGAACTTTCCGTAATGGCAAGGATTTCATTCAGCGTTGTAAAAATCTGTTCCTTAACATGCCATGCACAGGGTTTTGTAAAATCCCAGACCATATTGGGGCGGTTCCTGACGGGATCCAGTTCCATCGCCAGTTCCTGATCCGGATGATAGGGAAGGAACAGGATGGTTTCTTCCAGCCGCCACCGGCATTGGTTCTTTCCCGCCAAAGTTTTCATCCGTCTGCGGATATCTGCCTGTTTTGTCCTGTCATACGCAAGGACATATCGGTCAGTTGATTGGATCTGGCATATGGAGAACAGATAGTTCTGATACGCTTTTCGCAGTGGATAATCCATCTCCAGAATATCCTGAATCTCCATTTCCGCCAGGAACTTCTTCAGCCTGTTTTTGGCGGTCTTGACCACATCTTCGCAGGAATCAATGGTTTCAGCAATCTGCTCCGGCAATGCTTTGGGTTTTTCTTCCTGCCGCCATTCCCGTATCGCGTAGGCAGGCATCTTCTATCACCTCCCCCTATAAAAGTTTTTTCACACCATACAGAGCGGAATGCTTGGCGTAGAACTCCTGGCTGGCTTCGATCAGCTCGTCATCTATGATGTTCAGATAGCGTATAGTCGTATCCAGATGCTTATGACCCAGAGCCTGCTGGATCAGTTCCAGCCGCCATCCGTCCTTCCGGCGTATATTGGCAAAGTACCGCCGGAGCATGTGGGGAGTCAGGTCGATCCCTGTCTTTTTCTCCATCCGGTTCAGCATGTCATAGACGCTGTCCACTTTTAAAGGCTGTCCGGCGGTTTTCCCCGCGATATTGATGAACAGATAATTCTGGTGCTGCAGCAGTTCTCTGTATTCGGCCAGGTAGTACATCAGAAAATCGAAGGTGTCATCGCTGATCCTGGCCTTCCGGTATTCTGCGTTTTTAGCTCTGGCATCGTTTTCGTTATCTTCACGGAAGTAGACGCCGACCATATGGTGCTGATAATCAATGTCATGGACATAGTCGACGCCAAGGATTTCCCCGATCCGGAATCCGGTTTCTGCAAGCAGCAGGATGAGAAGCTGATCCCGGCAGTTGGTACACGCCTGAAGGACGGTGATAATCTCATCATGCTCCGCAGGCCGCACATTCCGTTCTTCTTCCTGCAGGTAACCTTTGAACGCCTGAAAGCGGAGCCGCTTTTTTACACCTACCGCATTGACTGCCAGGTGATAGCTGTAGGACAGCACCTTCAGGCTCCCAAGCTGCTCATACATTCCTTCGATATAAAGAAAGAACCTGAACACATCTTCCAGATATGCGTTGCAGGTTCCATTGTGTATCACTTTTATATTGTTTTTCTCTGTATGGTTCCCGGCTTTCAGCCAGTACAGGAACTCTACAAAGTGTTCATTCTGTCTTTCCAGATCCAGCTCATAAACCCGTAGGATTTCCATATGGATCGCATTCAGATACTCCAGATAGTAGCATATAGAAAAGGCCGACCGCTTCACCGTATTAGGCGAACGATTGGCCTTGATTTTATATTTCAGATATTTGGATGGCAGCGGAACAATGTCATACGTCTCGCAGTCCTGGATGTAATAATATTTTGTACGCCCTTCCATAAGGGTTCCCACTTTATATCGCCTCAAACCGTTCGCCTCCTTTCTCTACGCAATACACAGTATACCGTGTTGTTTCACAAATAGCTACCACAAAATCCAACCAAAAACGGGGTTTTTTTCTCCGGAAACCGAAGCACTACCAACAGACCGTTTACCTGCTGTCTGTGCCGTCTGGATCTTCCTTTTCTTCTGGATCCAGCATCCTGTCCAAGCCAAAGCTGACAGCAACCGCATGATCGATCTGCGATAACATTTCAGGTGTGAGAGGCGGATGCTGATCTGTTGGTTTCAGGTCTTTCTTATTGCTCAAACTTCTTCCTCCTGCTTGCTCTTTAAAGCCAGAGAAGCTGTGCCGATGTTCTGTATTCAGATCATCTCCATCCGGAGACATGGATCTGTTCAATCCCAATGCTGATGGCGAGGGCTGTATCCACTGCCTCCATTGCAGTTTCATCCAACCGTCCTATGTAATCTCCAAGCCTGCTGCGGTCAATGGTCCGTACCTGTTCCAGCAGGACAATGGAGTTACGCCGCAGGCCCTCTGTACTGATTGGCAGAAAAACGTGAGTCGGCAGCCGGTGTTTTCTTTGTCTGCTGGTAATGGATGCCGCGATCACGGTAGGGCTGAAATGGTTTCCGGTATCATTCTGGATAATCAGAACAGGCCGGACGCCGCCCTGTTCACTGCCGATGACTGGGCGGAGATCTGCATAATACAGATCCCCGCGTTTAATTTCTTTCAATTCCATGCCACCTCCAGCCATCCTTCAGAGTCCCATTTCTAAGGCTGCCTGCCGTTCCTCTCTTGCAATCGCTTCCACTTCCGCTCTCGCAACCATTTCATCTTCCATGTCGACATACGCCTGAAACAGTTCTTTGGTTACCATGGGGAACTTGGCTGGCTGCATCCTGCCTGTACGGATAGCCTCCAGCAGAGAGCTCACCTGATTTTCCAGCTCCTTTGTTTTACACTGCGTTATACATCCGCTCTCCATTTTCAGGAGCGGGCGATCCAGCATATCCGTCAGCAGAACCTGTCCGGCATGGTCCTTCCATGTATAGAGAAATCCGGAGATGTTCTCCGGCGTCATATTAAAAACATATTGCTGTGTACGGATTCCTTTCAGAGAGCTGACTGTTGCATATCCCACATAGAATCCGTCCATAGCACGTTCTACTTGATTGATCTCATCCATTGTCATGATCCTCCCTCCAATCTGTTTTTACTATGTAAAAGGCGGGCAGTCTGGTTTTGGGCAGACTGCCGCCTTGTGATATCAATCGTTTTGTGCTTGCCAGTATTTATCCCCGATTTCCCCTGGCACGGGAACACACCAGACGGCCATGGCTTTGGCCTCATAGGGATCTCACCTCCCCGTGGATCTCACGGGGCCGCCCTCATTGGCTGCGACGGCTCACGGCAGAACAAGAAAAAGCCGTTTCAACGCTCGGCCTGTGACTGGACGGAAGTACCATTATAACCCTCTGCCGGTCATCGCCTTCGGTGCGGATGCCCCGCATCGTCTGATCCATGGACCGGGAAATCTTCCTTCTTTCTTCTGCGGTGTAAAGAAGTTTCCCAGCTCCCGATCATGTAGCTCGTCAGCTTCAGCCGACAACAGAGGGGAAGTATCTGGTATGCTGCATATGCAGTTTTCAAGGTGCCGGAGGGTGGATAGAAAATCCCCCTCACTTTACATGCCGAAAAAGCGAGGGGGCTATGCGCGGAAATTTTAAATTCCCATCAGATTTTTAATTTTCTGCAGGATCTTGTTAATCCTCCGGCTAATGCTGGACTGCTCCAGCCCAAACATCCGCCCAATTTTCGTTTGCGGGATATTCAGGAAGAAATGCAGATAGATCAGCTCCTGATCATCCTTGTCGAGCAGCGGTAAAACTGCACGGAGCTTGTCCAGCAGGATACGGTTCACGACCTGATCCGCTACATCCTGGCCAGCATCAAGCAGAATCTCTCTATCCTTAAATTCTTCCGTAGCCAGCATATCAATAGAAATGTCCTTGTTATCCTGGGATTGCTCGACCAGATACTTCTGACGGCGTCTTGCCTTATAGAACGCCTTATAATCATCCTCTGTTACTTCCATCAGCATCCCGTGCAGAGGAAGAAAACGCTTATCCTCATAGGATGAATCACTTTCGCAGAGCGCACAGTACGCTTCATATGTAAGCTCCTGATACCCTCCGTCTTTTATAATAAATACTTTTTTGGGTGCATACTTCACCTGTAGATCCTCCGTTTCGTCTGAATTTTTGAGAAGATCCAGACGGACGGAGGTCCCCTGCAGGAAGGTCGGCGCTGCCTGTTAAGCAGCAGCCATCGACATTTCCCGGCAAATAGAAAATGCGCTCGCCAAAAGACGAACGCATAACGCCAACAAAAATAACTACAAAATGAGAATAAAGACAGAAATGTGGCAGAAGATGTCGAATAGAAAAATACCGCAATCCCCTGGAGGACTGCGGTATGTAGAAGATATTTTTTATTTCCTGGCGGATAACCGCCGGTTCCTATGTGCCTCTTTGCCATGTTCTCCCCTTATGGGGATAACTGACAGGAAAGGTGTAGTTTCCCCCTCATCCGTTTTAGATGAGGGTATTATAAAAGGGGATTTTTAGGAATTAAGTAGCTTTCTCTTAGCTTTTGCCGAGGCTCGCCGCAAATTTTGACAAGAAATTGCAAAATAAAGAAAGCTATGTAATTTTGCTTATTATATCCACCCGTTACCGTATTTGATTTGTTTGTTTTGCATGTGCAAAAAGTCTAACAAGACTTTCTATATCTTATTTTTCTATTCTACCAAGGGTACACTATACTTGTCAACAAAATTATTTGAGCAGGAGGGTTGGCAAGTGGAGTATGGAACCATTCGGATTAAGCTGGATGAACTATTGAAAGAATCCGGCCTCAGTAAAAATATGTTAAGCCATCGGGCAGAGATGCAGCGGACGCAGATCAACAACTACTGCAGGAACCAGATCACTCGATTAGATATAGATGTTCTCGCAAGACTATGTACGGTATTGAATTGTGAGATCGGTGATTTGTTGGAATTTGTACCGCCGGGAGAAAAAACAAAATGAGACTCGCAGGTTAGGCAGTATCCCATAAGGAAGTAAAAAGAATTTGGTCGGAATCGGCGTGTCAGGTCACGCCGGTTCCGATTCGTTTAGGGACTCCCTTCCGATCTTTAAAGGGATGCGGATTTGCCCCACATAGGTGAAATACAGGTCGATTCGCACCTGCTTTTTCCCATTCTCCTTTACCGGGCTGTGTACCACGATTTTGCTCACAAGCTCATTGAGAATGGCGGCGTTAAGTTCTGGAATATCCAGGTACTTGTCCACCAGCTTCAGAAACTCATTCACATCGGAAACCTGCCCGGCCTGTGTCTCGATTTCCCGTTCCAGCACAGCGGCAAGTTGCTCAATCTCTGCCTGCTCCTTCTCGTACTGACAGGATAGTTTTAAGTACCGGCTGTCAGACAGCTTGCCCAGCACATTGTCCTCATAGATGTGCTGGATAATCCGGTCCAAATCCTCCATCCGTTTTTTTGCCCCGGAGAGGGCTTTCTGCTTTTCCGCCAGTTCTGCCTTGCGGCTTTCCTCGTCCTGCGCCAGCATTTCCAGCTTGAAATCCTTCCGGAACATACGGACATAACTCAATGTCTGCCGTATGGTCTCCAGTACGATCCGGTAAAGCACCTGTTCCCGGATATAGTGGATTTTGCAGGAGCCGGTGTTGCTCTTGTAATAGGAGCAGACAAAATGATTCTGGCTGTCGTCCTTGTAGCTTTTGCAGGTGCAGAAGTACAGCTTGGCCCCGCAGTCAGCGCAGTAGAGCAGGCCGGAAAACATGCTGGTCCTTCCTGTTTTTGTCGGCCTGCGTTTGTTCTTCCGCAACTCCTGTACCCGTTCCCACTGTCCTTTCTCAATGATAGCGGGCTGGGTATCCTCGAATATTTTTTGATTCTCAACCGGGTTTTCCATCCGCTTTTTGAATTTCAGGGACTTGGTATAGGTCTTGAAGTTCACAGTACAGCCCGTGTATTCCCGCCGCTCCAATATCCCGGCGACAGATTTGGAGCACCACTGATAAAGATTCTCCGGCATGGCCCAGCCTTTCTGCCTGGCATGATAGGCGGTAACGGTCAGCACCTTGTCGGCTGTGAGGATTTTTGCAATCTGCATGGGGCCTTTCCCCGCAATACAGAGGTTGAAGATGCGTTGTACTACCTTTGCCGCTTCTTCGTCCACGATCCATTTCTTTTTGTCCTGCGGGTCTTTTATGTACCCATAGGGAGGGTTGCTGGCGATATGTTCTCCGGCTTCGCCTCGCATCTTTACCACTGCCCGGATTTTCTTGCTGGTATCCTTGGCGTAGTAGTCGTTGAATACATTTTTGAACACCGCAAAATCATTTTCCCCTTTGGCGCTGTCCACATCGTCGTTGATGGCGATAAAGCGGACGTCATAGGCAGGAAAGATAAAATCCTGCAGCCGCCCCATGTAGGAATACTCCCTGCCCAGCCGGGACAGGTCTTTGACAATCACAGCGGATACGCTGTAATCCTCCACATATCGCATCATCTCCTGGAACCCCGGCCTCTGGAAGCTGGTCCCTGAGAAACCATCGTCCACGAAGAACCGGGTATTCCGGAATCCATGGTCGGCGGCGTACTTACTCAGCAGAGCTTTCTGGTTGGTAATGGAATTGCTTTCCCCGTCCAGGGCGTCATCCTGGCTCAAACGGCAGTATAAAGCGGTGATTTTCTCTGGCTGCTGGTTCATTTGCTTCTCCTTTCTGTTCAGGCAGCCAAGTAAACGGTTGCCCTTATTATAACGCTCCGATTTCGATTTTTCAGCTATGTCTCTGATTCTTTTTCCCGCAAATCCTTCTCCATCAGCCGCTTTAATTTTTTCACGATCCCTTCCGAGCCTTTTTCCGCAAAGTGGGGAATGACCGTGTAGACGGTATTCCCCTCAAAGAAGGGATAGCTGCTGCCGCCAAGGTCAAAGTAAAACGCCCCGTCCTTGAAATGTTTTTCCATTCGTTCCCCCACAGCGGGGTCAAAATCTTTCAGCAGCTCATACAGCTTTTGTTCATCGGTCATCGGCGCCCCTCCTTTTGCCAACCGGCAGATTCAGGGTAATCACAGCCGGCCGGCCAAGGCCCTGTTTCCGACGGAAGATCAGGCCGCAGGATTCCAGTTCGTGAAACGCCCGCGTTGCCACCTGTCTGCTCCGGCGGAGTTTCGCCTTGGCGTTCTCCACAGTAAAGTACAGACGAATCGTTCCATCTATTTCTATGTAGCCTTTCTTTTTGAAAATCCCCGCCCGGTCCAAAAGCAGGGCGTACAGCACCTTGGCGTCATTGGATAAGTCCAGAGGGATAAGGAAACGGGGGAAAATGATATAAGATGAAATTTCGGTATCTGTTTTGTATGGAATCATAAATTCTCCTTCCTATCCATCCATCGCTATGATAGATAGATTGATATTGACTATCTTAAAATTAACTCTTTTTTATTAACTACCGTCTAAATCCGGGCTGTCTGGGAGACAGAAAAGCCACGGACTGAAATACAGGATATGGGCGCTCCAGAGCGTCAGCTTTGCCACGTTCTGAAAGACCAATCCTGGATATTCCCGTTTAGGCGGACAAAATGAAGCAGGAACCTATTGCCGCCTGTCCGGGGAAATCCCGTTTAGGTCAAAGGCCTGTGCGGACAATTAGAAGCTCGTTTTGGGCGGACATAAGGGATTTATCCCTCTATCCCATTGACCGGCACTTGTAAAGCCCACAGAATCAAGGTTTTTTCGTCTCTAATTGTCCGCAGGCAGCCCGCCTTTTCCGGTCGCTGGCTGTTTTCTGCCTGCGGTGAACGATGGTGGAGCAGGACTTGCAGTATTTTGCCCGGTTGGAGCCGGGAAGAAAGGGGTGACCGCAGACAGCGCACTGTTTATGTTCCTTCCGATAAAGCAAAGCAGTCGCCAGGGGGTCATCCAAGGGCAGGACAGCGGCACGGAACCAGTTGCACAGCAGGGAGTAGGAAATGCTTTGCACACAGATGCATTCTTCTCCATCGTCAAGGGCAATGCAGTTCCCGCTCTCATAGTTGCAGCACTGATGGGCCAGCTTTCTTGCCCTGCGGTACTGGGAATATGTCATCACGGGGATTTTCTCTTTGATTTCTATCACCTCCTTTCAGACGGTCAAAAAATATCCCTCTAATATTCATTTCATTTTTGAGGGGTTTTTACGGGGGTTCAGCAGAAAAATTTAAAAATGCCTCTCTATTAGTCGTGACATTTTTAAGGGTATTTTTATAGGTGTTTCCGCAAAAAAATACCATCATGGTTTTTGTGGACCATGATGGTATTTTTCAGATTTCAAATTTATAGCCGATGCCATAGACGCTTTTCACATAGTCCGGCACATCCGGCGCCACCTTTATTTTCCGGCGCAGGTTGCTGATATGGTTGTTGACCGCCTTGCGGGAATAGTAGGTGTAATCCTCCTGCCAGACCAAGTCCAGAATCACTTCATAGGAGTACACACGTCCGGGGTGCTGGATGAGCAACGAGAAAATATCAAATTCCTTGACCGTCAGCGGGATTACCTGGCCCCGCACAGTGACAAGGCGCTGCTCTAAGCAGAAATACAAATCACCTTTCCGGATTTCCGTCAATGGCTGATCTGCCTGCGGAGGAATAAAATACTGGCCTCGAAGGAGTGTTGTGCATGGGACATCAGCCGGAATATTGCCAGCCTCATAATCACGAACAAACTGAGCCAGCTCCTTCTTTTGGCTGGTAGAAAGCAGAGCAAATAGCTTTTCACCGATCTGTTTGCCGGAATCTTTTAAATCCAGTACTGCTAATTTCCCATGTTATCACCACCTCCTTAGTCCTCTAAAGCATCTTTCAGCTTTTGAAAGGATTCATTGCTAATAACATGTTCAATCCGGCAGGCGTCGGCCTCCGCAATCCTGGGGTCAACGCCTGCTGCGATAAGCTGCTCGGTAAAGAAGCAATGGCGCTCATAGATTTTTTCGGCAACCTCGCAGCCAACATCGGTCAAATGGAGAAAGTGAGCTTCGTCCATTGTGAGAAAGCCGCCGTCCCGCAAGGTAGCCACTGCATGGCACACGCTGGGCTTTGACACCTCCATGTGCCGGGCCACATCTACGGAGCGTACCATACCGCATTTCTTTTGGAGAACAAGGATGGTTTCCAGATGGTCCTCCCCGGACGCATGAAGTTTCATGTTGCGGTTCTCCCTCAAATTATCAGGCAATGCTCCAACCCTCTGCCTGCTCACGGATCGTAATGAAACGGCGATATAGTCCCTCCTGCAGAACAAGCTGCTGATGTGTTCCTTTCTGAACAACCTGACCTTTATCTACGACTAAAATCTGATCCGCGTGTTCAATCGTTGCCAGACGGTGGGCGATAACGATAACCGTTTTTCCAATGGTCAATTCACTGATTGCCTGCTGGATCAGATGCTCATTTTCAGGGTCAATACTTGCTGTTGCTTCATCAAGAATGACAATGTTGGCATTTTTCAAAATGGCGCGGGCAATAGAAATGCGCTGTTTTTCTCCGCCAGACAGCGTAGAGCCGCCCTCACCGATCACCGTTTCATATCCATCGGGAAGAGCCATAATGAAGTCGTGGCACCGAGCCTTTTTCGCGGCCTCTATAATTTCTTCCCGCGTTGCACCTGGATTGCCGAAACGGATGTTGTTTTCAATGGTATCGTGGAACAAATAGACCTTTTGAAAGACCATCGAGATATTGCGGAGCAAACTGTCACAGGTCATGTTCCGCACATCCTCACCGCCTACTGTGACCTTACCGCTGTCCACATCATAGAAACGGGCGATCAGGTTGCAAATCGTGGTCTTGCCGCTGCCAGATGGCCCTACAATGGCCGTAGTGCTGCCCTGGGGGATGGAAAAGCTGATATTCCGCAAAACAGGAACTTTATCGTAGGAGAATGTCACATCACGAAAAGCGATGTCCGTGTTCAGCAGAGAAATATCTTTCCCGTCTTTGTCTATAATGTTGGCGTGTTCAATGCCGTCCAATTTATCCAGCGTAGCGTCAATGACCTCCAATACATGAGCGGCGTTGTTCATGGCCTCCACACTTCCAAAGATCATAAAGGAGAACATATCCAGCATGAGCATGGTAGGAAGTCCCATACTGCCGTTATAGGTCAGCCAAGCAGCCACAGCTACGATGGCGATGGAGGCAGCTTTCAGCGAAAACAGGTGCAGGCAGTTGAATGGCATATATTCCACTTCAATTTTGATATTGATTTTCTTGCTGTCGTTGTATGCTTTGCGGATACCGGCAATAGACACGCCTTCCTGCTTAAAGGCTTTCACTACCTGCATCCCCCGCAGATACTCGATGGAGCTTTCCACCATATCGTCCTGTGCCTTTTGATGGATGGGCGCGTTTTGGTGGCTGCGCGCCTCCAGCAGATGAAGGAACAGGGCAGACAAAAGGACACCAGCCAGAGCAATCCCTCCCGCCAGAGGACTATAAAACGCAAGGAACAATATCAGGACGATAACGGTGATATAGCCATTAACAACGGTGTTGACCATATTCATGGCGAACATTTCCATAAACGAGAGGTCGGTTGTGGCCGCTGCGGACAGTTCGCCCATATTGTTCTTACTGAAAAAGCCCAGCGACACCCGCTTCAAAATGTCTCCCAGCCGTATTCTCTCGTCAGCGGTTGCTTCATAACCGACACTTTCCTGCGTGATGGCTCGGAGATATGAGAACAGGTATCGGCCCAATACAGCTAAAATCATGGCCCCCAGCATGATCCAGATGTCCCGGCCCTCCAATGGTTTAACGCCACCCCAGTCATCCAGAACAGCACTCAGTCCCTTTGCAGCCAGCATAATAGGAATTGCGGTAAAAATGCTATGAATGAAAGCGTAGATAAACCCGATGTAAATACGCCGTTTATATTTTCCTGTCCATTGGATCAGTCGATTTACAATCCGAAACATATCAGTTACCTCCTTTCCCGGAACCGGCAGACCAGTTCTGCGCTCCGATATGCGCCTCCCACATATCCCGATAGAGAGAGTCGCCATCTAAAAGCTGCTGATGAGTACCTGTGTTCTCAACCTGCCCGTTTTGCAGGACAATAATCTGATCGGCATTTTTGATGGTGGACAGACGATGTGCGATGACCAGCAGCGTTTTCCCTTTTGTCAAAGCAGCGATAGACTGCTGGATTTTTTCTTCGTTCTCCTGATCGGTGAACGCGGTTGCCTCGTCCAAAATCACGATGGGGGCATTTTTCAAAATCATGCGGGCAATAGAAATGCGCTGTTTTTCACCGCCTGAAAGCCGGTTCCCTGCATCCCCGGCCATCGTGTCATAGCCATTGTCCAATTTCTGTATAAATTCATCACAGCAGGCGGCTTTTGCTGCCGCATATACTTCTTCGTCCGTAGCATCAGGGTTTCCCAGCCGGATATTTTCCTTGATGGAGCAGTTGAACAGGAAGTTATCCTGTGTAACAAAGCTGACAATATCGGCAAGTTGGGCCAGCGGCATACTACGAATGTCCACACCGCCAATGGTGATTTTTCCATCGTTCACATCCCAAAAACGGGCAATCAGGCGAGCGATGGTGGACTTACCTCCACCGGATGGGCCGACAAGTGCCGTAAACTTTCCCTCCGGGATTTTCAGATTGATATGGGAAAGCACCTGTTTACCGCTCTCTTTATCATAAGAGAACGAAACATCCTGAAGCTGGATGTCCTTGGATTGTATATCCACTGTTTTTTCAGCATCGGGTAATTCCTCCGCATGGAGCAGTTCGTCCACATCGTGGACGGCGTATTCAATCGCTTTCGTTTCATTGATATAAGTAGTAAAGTTCATAAGCGGACCTACAATGCCCAGCGAGAGAATCAGGCACATCACAAGATCCTGCGGCGAAAGGCTGCCGTTCCAGTAGAGATACATACCAATCGGAAGCGTTCCCAAAAAGGTTGACGGCAGCACAGCCGAAACAAAGTTCATCACCTTCCAGGAACTTTGATACCATTTAAGAGTGTAATCTTTGAAGGACTCTACCGCCTTGGCGAACTTTTCGTAGGAACTGGAGGACTGGTTGAACGCCTTGATGACCTCAATACCCTCCACATACTCCACGATCACACCGTTCACATAGTTGTTGGACTCCATGTAATCGGCATAGAGCTTGTTAAAATTCTTCATCATCATAGCAAAAGCAATCAGAACGAAAGGCAGCGTGACCAGCATCGCCAGCGCCATACGCCAGTCAATGAAGACCAGATAAACAAAGACTGCCACAGGGAGCAGCAGGTTGGAGATGCACTCCGGGATCATGTGGGCCAGAGGCAGCTCAATCGTTTCTACCCGGTCTACCAATACGCTTTTCAGCTTACCCACAGACTCGCCGATGACTGTCCCCAACGGCGCTTTCATCAGCCGCTGGGCAAGGGTCAAGCGAATATTTTCCAAAATGGTGTAGGCAGATATGTGGGACAGGCTCGTTGAAATACCATAGAGCAAGAAGCGTATCGCATAAGCGCCAAGTCCGATCCAGCACCATTTCCAAACCTCTGCCATCACAGGTGAACCGCCGATAAAGAGCGTGATAATTTGGTAAACACTCCAATAGGGTATCAGTCCGGCAACCACACTGATGATTGCACATAAAACGGACAGGACAATCTTGCCCCGGCACTGTGAAGCAAAGGAAAACACAATAGAAATCCAGCTTTTCTGCTTCATTTCCTTTCCTCCTTAAGCAAAATAATAGAGAGTATCAATCGACTTGATACTCTCTAAGTATTACAGGTATTCAATTTGTCTGCCACTCTGCAAAGCCCCGTTTTGCTCCATTTAGATTTTTATTTTTCGATATTCCAGCGGTGTTTTCCCTTTAACTTTTTTGAACGCTTCGGAGAACTTGCTGGTGTTCGTATAGCCAACTTTTCCGGCAATCACCGTAATCGGCTCATCTGTCTGTGTCAAAAGTGAAGCTGCCAGGTCCATGCGGTAATTTCGCATATAAGTATAAATGGCGGTGCCATACACGCCCTTAAAGCACTGCTTTAGGGCAGAAGTAGAAATATCAAACTTTTCAGACAGTTCCTCCATTGTGAAGTGACGTTCCGGCTCCTCCGTCATAAATGCCATGATTGCTTTAACTTTCTCTACCTGTGTTTTATAAAAATAGGGGCGCTCCACACCTAAAACCGTAGGGTCTACTGTCTTGAGCGTGACCAACAGTTCTAATACCTTTACCCTGAGATATTCCAGGCGGATATTTTCCGGCACCTGGTAGAGTTCTGAAATCACATGGTCGGGAACGGAATTTCCGTGCATAATGAAAGGTCGAACCTTTAAGGCAAATTGCTGTTCAATCCGTTCCAGATCGATAGAAAATAGGGGTAAAAGCTCTCCGAGGCTTTCAGCAGCTTCGGGAACAGAAATCGTAATTGTGATCCCATGGTAATGACTTACGGGAAAACTGCAATGGTTGTTTTCCGTAGCAGAACTGTCCAGCATAATATCACCGGACGCAAGATAAAGATAAGCGCCATTGCTGACTTCCCACTCGACACGGCCTTCTCGGCAATGATGAATTGCAAAAGTGCGTGTATTTTGTTCAAACTTCCTTGACGGGCAGTGCTCCATGTGAAAATCATTATACATGACGCCTATTCCGGGATACACCTCATAGTAGGTTGCTGTTCCATCTCCTGTTTCGTTTTTCATCTGATAAACGGAACAAGATTCGTCCCGGCAGAGCAAATTCATATTTTGCTGCGAAAAAAACAGGTCGCTTCTGTTCAAACTGGGATCACCTCGATTCAATAAAAAAGTTTTTGAGGAGCTGAAGCCCTGCGGCATCCAGCGCATATTGTTCCTGCACCACACCATGCTCCAAATGCAGAACATGAGTACAGCAACTGACGATCAACTCATAATCATGGGTGATAACAAGAGAGGTCTTTCCCATCTCCTGTATCGTTATAAGTTCATCGGCCACTTCCTTCATGTGCTGTAAATCCAGACCGCTGGTAGGTTCATCCAACACTAAAATTTTGCGATCAGAAACAAGGGCGGTGGCAATCGCCACCCGTTGCTTCTGACCGCCGGAGAGCGCCATCGGGTGTCGCTCCTTAAACTGCAACAAATCCAATCTGTCAAGAACCGCGTCCGCCTTGTCGGGAGCTGGCTCCGCCATACTGATGAGCATTTCTTCCTCTGTGCTTTCCGTAAACAGCTGATGGTTGACATCCTGCATGACCATATAGCACAGGGACAGTCTCTGTTTTCTATTATACGTTTTCCCGTCCACTTTCACAATGCCCTTACAGTGTTTCTCCAATCCGCAGAGGCACCGGGCCAAGGTGGATTTTCCAGCTCCGTTATGGCCAATCACTGCGATAATGCCCGCCTGCGGCAGCGAAAGACTGTCAATATCCAGCGCATCCTTTTGCTTTGTATAAGCAAAATGAAAGTTCTCACATTCGATAGAACCACTGCTTGCAACAGGATGTGCTGTCACAGGGAACACACCCAGGTCGAAAGGCCGCAATCCCATTTCTGCCTGTTGCGCTGCGGACAGTTTCAAGGCGTCCGAAGCCAGATAATCTTTTTCGATTTTTCCGTTTTTCAAATAAATAACACGGTCTATCAGCTCTTTCAAATAATAGAGCCGATGTTCCGCAATAATAACTGTTTTCCCTTGTTGTTTCCAAATCTGGATCATCCGGCGCAAATCTTTTGTGGCTGACATATCCAGATTAGAAGATGGTTCATCCAGGACAATGATGGGCGGATCACTGGTCGATACCGAGGCGCAGGCGATTTTCTGCTTTTCCCCACCGGAAAGAGAAAAGATATTTTTCCCCAGCAGATTCTCCATTCCAAACTGCTCCGCAGTCGATGTCACCCGCTGGATGATTTCTTCTTCAGGTAAGCCCTGATTTTCACATCCAAAGGCCAGTTCGCTGGTGGTGTCCACTGTGAAAAATTGTGTGCGAGGATTTTGAAAAACGCTTCCCACATATTTTGCCGTTTCATAGAGCGGAAGGGAGCTGATGTTCTTGCCATCCAGCAGGACTTCACCGCTCAACTTGCCTTCATAGTAATTCGGTATCAGCCCATTCACCAACCGGGTCAAAGTCGTTTTTCCGCAGCCAGATTGCCCACACAAGAGAATGACTTGCCCATCCGGGATGATTAAGTCAATGTTATCAAGCCCACCGGCATCCGTTCCCCCGGCATATCGAAAATTGATGTTGCGAAGTTCAATCATAGACTCCTTCCTCCTAACAGATAAAGAAACCGATCCAACAAGGTATCGCCAGCAGGAAGAAGAAAATGTCCAAAGGCCCAAAGCCAATTTTGCAAATATTTGTCCGTTTCTGCGGTGCTCCAAGCCCTCGCGTGAGAGCCGCCGCAGATAGTTCTTCTCCGATTTTGGCAATCGACATCATCAGAGGAACCACCCGGTATTCCAGCATCTTCATGGGACTGCGGAGAGTAGTGATGCCGCGCATCTTCATGGCATCCCGTATAGCCGCATATTCCTCTTTGACTGTGGGAAAAAATCGGAATACCACCGACATAGGGATCACGATTTTTTGTGGAATGTGCATCTTCTCCATCGCAGCAACAAATTCACTGACCGTTGTCGTACTCACCAGATAATATCCCATGATAAATCCGGGGAGCATGTGCGTATAGATCCCGACTGCGGCTCCCAGGATAAAATTCCATGTACCAGTGAGCAGCGGTAATACCGTTAATTCCAAAGCAAACAGAATAGCGTATGTAACAGCAAATCTGACTGCGTCCACCCATTTCCTTGAAAGGAGCAGGAATACAATCGGGCACGCCATGAGGCACGGGCGAACCAGGTTCATAAATCCGCCCGTGCCGCCGGTAATCATAATGGTGCTGACAGTTACAGTCAAAAACAGTTTTGTCCTCGGATCGGTGGGAATAACAGATTTGCTTTCAAATTTTAGCGTTGTAACCGCCGCATCCATCAGGCAATCCCCGCCTTTTCAAAATGCTTTTTCAACACGGCCTTGCCAAGAAGTGCCCCCAAAACGCCGCCGATAAAGGTTACAACGAATAAAACAGGGAACATCCAATTTGGGGTGTAGGACATAAGCGTATCTACATATTCCTGTCCATAACTACTTATAAGCGAAGCAAAGAACTCTGTGCGGGTGAGGAACATCCGGCTCACATAACCCATGATCCAAAGGGAAAACACACCATTGGCAAGGAATGTGCATTTCCAACTTTGATATTTTCCGGCTCTTAAAATCAAATCGCTTGCAATGCCAAAAATAATCCCAGCAACCAGCACCAAAACTCCGCTACCCATGATTAAATTCAGTAAGCCAAGGATAATGCCGGTCAGGGATACCATGCCAAACTTTTTGACCTTTGTTAAGTACAGCATAAAGGGAATACCGCACAGGATGGGGCACACCAGTCCAAGCAGCGGGATAAAGATAGGGATATATCCCAGCATCATACCCGCAAAGAAAATGACAAAATAAATGGCGGTGAAAATACCTACATTGATAAGGTCTTTGGCTTGTAGTTTGTTACTTCTTGCTTCCATTCTCTACATACCTCCATTTTAGTTAGACTTAGCTAACCTGTAATCTTAAAAAATTGCGAAATGGAATTTCGCGTAATTTGAGTTTACTACAATCCAAACAGTTTCTGCCACTCTGGATAGTTTGAAAATGCTCCAAATGGTTACGAATATTTGATTTCACATACTGGCAAGCAATGCAAACATATACATGTTTTGCGGTTTTGGCCGGAGCAATCCGGCCAAAATGCTTGTTGAGGGATAACCCCCAAGCCCCCAAGATCGCCACCTTCGGTGACGGCCACGCGTCCTACGGACGCTAAAAAATTTTAAAAAGCAAAAGAAAAACTCTATGCAAATGATTCGTCCATTCACATAGAGTTTTCTTATTTCCCGTTCACTTGGCATAGGTCAGTATTTTCCAATACTTCTTTATGTTCCCCTGCCTTTAGAGCATAACTCTTTCCTGCGAGTCTTTTATCTTGTTAGAATAAATGCATACAGAAATTGTATATTTCTTTACGAATTCCAGGTATTAACCAGGTATCTTTCCGATCAGAATCGCATAAAACCGGCACACTCGGTATAGTGCCGCACCTATGAAACTATTTAATACCCTGCACCATTCTATACTCCCTCGGTCCCATACCATAAGCATTTTTAAATAGCTTTGCAAAATGCCCAGAATTGTGATAGCCAACTTTTGCGGCAATCGTAGCAATCCCATAATCAGAGTTTTTCAGCAAGAATAGCGCCTGATTCAGTCGCATTTCTTTTAGATATTCGTAGGGAGTAGTGCCGTAATACTTCCGAAAGGCAAGCTGATACCGGGCAGGGCTCATTCCTGCGATCTGCGCCAGTTCTTCCCCGGACGGATAAGCAGACAAATCCTTTTTCATATAGGTAACTGTTTTTTTCAGATCACGGATGTCCTTATAATCTAACTTGACAGAAATGTGATTTTCCTTTTGCTCCATGCCCTTAATGACAAGGGAGAGTAATTCCAGCACTTTACTTTCCAGATACAAGTGCAGCGTTTGTCCAACTGCCTGGCAATCCCTGATCTGTTGAAAGACAAAGTTAAGCTCCGGCAGATTTGGGTTTTTCAGCAAGTATTCCTTTGCCATTTTTGATTGTTCATAATCTTTCCCATAATGCACCCGGAAATAGGTATCGAAATACTTTCGTGTCAAAATAATTTTTGTAAACCTTACTGGCTTTCCTTTTTCACAGTAGACGTAGGTGGTTTTTTGGTTATTTACATAGCAATAAATCCCCTTGCCTACGGGCTGCGTTTTCCGCCCTCCGATTTTGAAAGAACTGCTGTCTGTTTCAAACTGGCTGATTTCCATATATTCTTCGGAAATAGTCGCAATTTTTTCAAAGGTTTCCTTTGGCGTGTAGTCTGCAATCAGAATCATTAGCAGATCATTCTCAAAGCGTATGAACTGAAACGAGCCACTTCCGTAGTCGGAAAGCATACGATAGTAAAGCGTGCCATCCCCTGACAATTCCTGTACTTTTGCAAAGTGCATATTTTCTGGAAGCTGCAACAAGTAGTCTGCAATCGAAAGCTCCACTTTCTCATTCCTCCCTTACATTTACTTAAAAAAGGTCACAATCCAATTTTTATCAGTCACGATTTTATAAAAAATTAAGTTATAAATCTTTTAAAACCGCCCTATTTCCAGCGTTTTTTGCTGATTTTCAAAATGAAGCTGTAAAACTGTATGGCTGTTGATTTTTCCATTCTAACCTGTAAAATGAATTGTGTCAAGGTTAGTAATTTCTAACCTCAAAAAA
>ENA-OPRW01001016-OPRW01001016.1-human-gut-metagenome-genome-assembly--contig:-NODE-1016-length-22499-cov-2.652112_pt1 | contig 22499 bp, 15 predicted proteins | sample MGYA00241898_ERZ501890 | MGnify/ENA primary metagenome ERZ501890 (study PRJEB25962, sample SAMEA2042216) | human gut metagenome | biome: human gut; feature: human-associated habitat; material: faeces... | reverse complement strand
CCGTTTTGATTTTACCCGATGGGCGTAAAGTTGATCTGGAAAACGAAGTGTTACGTTCTGATCTGGCTCAGAGTGACAGTTTATTATTGGTTAGCGCCAGATCTTTAAAATACAGGGATATTGATTCTCCCGACACGACGGAAATTTTTCACACGTTGGAGATTCCTCGGGGTGGAGAATATTTACTTGCCCTGTCGGATGGTACGATGATCTATTTAAATTCGGAATCAACGTTAAGCTTCCCCGTGAAATTTCAGGGTAAGGAGCGTAAGGTGTATTTAACCGGTGAAGCCTATTTTAAAGTGGCGAAAAATACGGAACATCCTTTTGTAGTGACAGCCGGAGAATTGGAAGTGCTGGTTACCGGAACTACTTTCGGTGTTCGGGCATATAAAGACGAAAAGGATATACAAACCACATTGGAAAGTGGTCGAGTAACGGTAAGGGTGGAAGGTAAAAGTGTGAAGCTTGTTCCGAATAAACAAGTGTTGTTTAATAAATCAACGATGGGGTTGGAAGTTCGGGACGTGGATGTCGATTTGTACTTGGCATGGGCGGACGGACGTTTGGTGTATGATAATTGTCCGTTGGAAAAAATCCTGACCGACTTGGGACGATGGTATAACATTGATGTATTCTATAGTCGGGATGAATTGCGTTCATACCAATTCTCTTTGAACATGAAAAAACACGAAGAATTTACTCAAGTATTAGAATTAATTGGTAAAACCGGAGAAGTACAATTTGAAATAAAAGATAACACGGTTATTGTAAAATAAAAAGTAGCGCTGCTAACACTACTTTTCGTATTTCACTCCCTGTTGGCACAGGGCGTGAGGAATTGTTGAATTCAAAAAACAAAGTTATGAAGAAAATTTCTAATGTCGTCGGGAAGAGGCGGTTTTTATTCCTCCTTTTCTTAATTTTCACAACCCAAATTAGTCTGAATGCGTATTCGCAGGAAAGAAAGATTACGTTTTCATTGAAAAATGCGTCTTTAAAAGAGATTATCAGTGAGATCCGTAAGAATTCTGATTATGATTTCGTTTATCGTGACGTGAATCTGGAATCATTTGCCCGGCAAGATGTTGCTTTTAAAGATGCAACGATTGAACAAATTTTAACGGATTGTCTTAAAGGGACTGATCTCGGTTACGAGATAAATGGTAAGACGATCATTATTCGTAAAAAGGCTGTAAGCCAAGATGCGAATAAATCAAGAGTTATTACAGGTAAAGTTACTGATGAACAAGGAAATATATTACCGGGAGTTACAGTAATGATTAAAGGTACTAGTTTAGGTACTGCAACTAGTCCTGATGGGGAATATAGACTGGAAATTCCTAGTGATGGAGAACAAGTGTTAGTATTTTCTTTCGTGGGAATGAAATCTCAAGAAATTGTTCTTGGCTCGCAAAGTCAAATTAATGTAAAATTGAAAGAAGATGCAGAAGAACTTGAAGATGTAGTTGTTACAGGGTATTTTAATAAATCAAAAGAAAGTTTCACCGGAGCGGTAACATCTGTTAAAAGAGAAGAACTCCGTAAATTTGGTAATGTAAATTTGATAGAGGCTTTGAAGATGGTAGATCCTGCGTTCAAGATAAAAGAGAATAATGCGAGAGGATCGGATCCCAATTCTTTACCGGATTTCTTTGTTAGAGGAGAAAGTAGTTTCATGGGGAATAGTAATATTCCTACTTTTATTGTGGATGGTTATGAGGTGACCTTGCAACGGGTTTTTGACATGGACATGGATCGTATTGAGAGTCTGACGATCTTGAAAGATGCTTCTGCAACAATTCTTTATGGATCTCGTGCTGCCAATGGGGTGGTAGTAATTGAGACCCGGAGGCCCGCTTCTGGTAAGTTTGCTATTTCTTACTCTAATCGGACCAGTTTGTCTATAGCAGATCTGTCTGATTATGATTTGATGAATGCAAAAGAAAAATTAGAATATGAGCAAAAAGCCGGATTATTTGATGATACGAGTGTACCTAGTATGGAAGTCGAAGAGTATATTAAGTCTAATGTTTCGAAAGGGGTTAATACTGATTGGTTAGCCCAACCGGTACGTAATGCCGTATCTCATTCTCATTCTCTTTATCTTGAAGGAGGAAGCGATGCCGTTATATATGGTTTAGGAGCTAATTACAACCGTAATAACGGAGTAATGAAGAAGTCCTACCGGGAAGTTTTAGGTGTTTCATTTGATTTGACTTACCGTGTGAGAGAAAAAATAAATATTCGTAATAGTTTCGAGTTTAGTCAAACAAAAATACAAAATTCACCTTATGGTTCATTTGCAGATTATGCAGCGGCTAACCCATATAACCCAATCTACGGAGATGATGGTAAATTGGTAAAAACTTATCCGGTACATATTGGTGCGGACACAAAGTCAAGCGATCCTCAGTATCAGAATCCTATTTATAATTCAAGATTGCCTTATAAGGATGAGGAAAGCCTTCAAACGATTACAGATAATTTGAAAATTGATTATTTCTTCACACCTACTTTACGATTGATGGGATCAATTTCGTTGACTAAAACAATAGGTACAAGTGATAAGTATGTATCTCCGGAGCATTCTTCCTTTATAAACGAGAGCGATGCCGCTAAAAAGGGAAGTTATAAACAAGGTTTGAATAAAAGTTTTTCCTACAATATAAATACAACATTAAATTATACACTACAAATTGACAAGCACACGCTTTTCTCCGGTATTGGTTTAAATATTGTTGACAATCAATCTTCGGCAAGCAGTTTCGAGGCAACAGGTTTTATGGATGAACGTTTCAATGAAGTACAGTTTGCTGCAACTTATTTAGATGGAGGCAAACCGGGAGGATCGGAAGGAACGGATAGAATGGTCGGTTTTTTCGGGAATATTAACTATTCGTATGATAATCGGTATTTCGCAGATTTTTCCGGACGTATAGATGGCTCTTCTAAATATGGTAAAGATAAGCGTTTTGCTCCTTTATGGTCTGTCGGTGTGGGGTGGAATTTGAATAATGAGAGCTTTTTAAAAGATAACGCTTGGTTGAGTAGATTGACGATAAGAGGTTCTATCGGTTTGACTGGAAATCAGAATTTTGATCCTTATGTTGCACGTACGACATTGGAGTTTAAGGATGGATTTTATTATCAGTCATTGGGGGCTTCTTTTATTACTTATGGTAATGAAAAGTTGGAATGGCAACGGAGTCAAAAAAGAAATATTGGCTTGGATTTAGAGGTCATGCAACGACGTTTGACAATTCGTTTTGATTATTACAATGATTTGACGAGTGGATTGCTATTACCGGTAAGTGTTGCTCCATCTCTTGGGTTTAGTAGTTATACTGAAAATTTTGGAGAACAACGTAATAAAGGTTATGAGTTTGATTTGAATGCCGTGATAATCCGGAAAAAGAATTTTGACTGGGCTGTGAATATCAGTGGAACTCATAATGAAAATAGCATTGAAAAGATCAGTAATGCTTTACGAGCCTTAAATGATGAAAGTAATGCTCTTGAAACGGATCAAACAAAAGCGATTGCCATGTATGAAGAAGGTGAATCTTTGAATGCAATAAAGGTTGTACGTTCTTTGGGAATAAATCCGGCTAATGGAAAAGAACTTTATTTGACTAGAGAAGGGAAAATTACGGAAACTTGGGATTATCGAGATAAAATTGTTGCAGGATGTACGGATGCTAAATTGGAAGGAAATATTGGAACTAATGTAATCTGGAAAAATTTCTCTTTGAATTTGTTATTTAATTATAGTTTTGGAGGACAAGTTTACAACTCAACGTTGGCAGAGCGGGTTGAAGGTGCTGATCCTACAACAAATGCAGATAAACGAGTTTTAGGGGAGAGATGGCAAAAGGTCGGTGATTATACATTTTATAAAAATATTGCAGATCGTTCCGTTTCGAAAGCCTCAAGTCGGTTTGTGCAGGATAATAACTATCTGGAATTAAGTAATATTTCTATTTCGTATCGCTTTGCACCGGAATTATTGAGAAAAGTGGGTGTATCTGCATTACGTTTGGGATTGAATAGTAGCAATCTATTCTATGTGTCTACCGTGAAACGAGAAAGAGGTATTGAATATCCTTTTGCCCGGCAGTTTACATTTTCGTTAAATCTAAACTTTTAATATTATGAGAAAAATAAAATATATCATGCTACTTGGCCTTATTTTATCGTTAGGTGCGTGTAATAAGTGGTTGGATGTGGAGCCACTCGGACAAGTAGATGCAGAAAAGATGTTTGAGGACGAGAAGGGATGTTTACAGACCTTAACCGGAACCTATATGTTACTTACTTCCCAAGAGGCATACGGAGAAGAATTGACACTTGGCTATGTTGATGAAATTGTGAGGTATTGGAATAAAATTAGTAAAGCGTATGAGTTTGATTATCAAGATGCAACTCTTGTTGGTCGATTCGATGGAACGTGGAAAAAAATGTATGAAGCCATAGCTAATACTAATTTGTTGTTACAGAACCTGAAAGACAGTGATAAAGAAAAATTTGAAAATTATGATTTGATTAAAGGAGAAGCCTTAGGACTACGTGCTTACATTCATTTAGACTTGTTACGCTTGTTTGGTCCTGTATTGAAGGAAGGATTGAATCAGAAGTCGATACCTTACAGGGAAGAGTTTACCAACCAACTTGTTACATTTATGACAGCAGAAGAGGTTCTGGGGAAGATTGAAAAAGATCTGCTTGAAGCGTATACTCTATTGGTAAATGACCCGATTAAAGAATATGGACGGCAAGCAAATAAAAATTTGGAGAATAAGGATTTGGCTTTCCAATTCAGAGGTGTTCGCATGAATTATTATGCTGTTTGTGGAACTTTAGCCCGTTTTTATCAGCTAAAAGGAAATGAATCAGAAGCGTTAAAGTATGCCAAGGAGATTATTGACGCAACAGAAATTTTCCAATTATTGAAACGAGATGATATTATGGATAGCAGAGGGCCTAATCTGATGTTTGAACGAGAATTGATATGGGCACTTCATGACGAAAAAATAGAATCAAAAATGGGGTATCAGCTTTATTTTTCATATAAATATAAAATAGATATGCCATCTAGAGAATTTATTTATGAGACAAACGGTTATGGAAGTGTAGAAGATTATCGTAGAGTATATTGGTGGCAGGAGGTGAAGTTATCTACAGCTTTTTGGGTTCTGGGTAAATATGCTCGTACTTATGAAAATAATACCGCAGGGTCTACTGTTACAAGAAAAGATATTACTGTGTGGGAAAAATTATTACCTATGATTCGGTTGTCTGAAATGTATTATATTGGGGCAAATTTAGAAACGAATACTCCTGAAACTTATCGATTACTGAATGAAGTGCGAGTTTCACGTAATCTTACTCCACTGCCTGAAGAGTTGAAAAATAATAAAGCTGTTTTGGCAGAACAAATCATGTATGAGTATATGAAGGAATTTTGGGGAGAGGGAAAACTATTTTATGAGTATAAGCGCCAATACCGGGATATAATTACTAGAGAAGGTAATATAAGAGCTTCCCGTGCATTATTTGAGTTGCCGATCCCGGATAGTGAATTAGAACACGGAGGGAATTAATAAGGTTTTTATTTATTGATAAACTAAATACAATGAAGAAATTACATTATATATTATTGGGTATCATTTTCGCATCCATGTTTGCATGTAGCGAAGCTGATAAAGAAATGTTTAAAGGCCCCGATTCAATATGTTTTCGTATCCCGCAAACCAGTGATGATATAGATGAATACAGGAAGTTGGATTCCAGTTTAATTTTCCGTGAAGATACAGTGGTTTATTCATTCGCTTTTGATATGGAAGCGACAGAACGTACGATTTGTATTCCCGTTCAAATTGGCGGTATGGCTGCAAATCATGAAAGGAAATACATGGTAGAGGTTGAAGAATACAATGGAGCTCAAGCTGGGGTTCATTACGAGGCAATTAATAAGGAACAAATTTTGAGTGCTGGAAAAACGACAGATTCATTGCGTATAAAATTTTTCCGTCGTGATATGGATAAAGTAGCTCGGAAGATTGGTTTGAGAATTAAGACAGGAGGAGATTTTATCGAGGGGACTCAGGAACGTTTGTTTGTGGCAGTTCAGGTTTCAGACATTTTGGAAAAACCATCTTGGTGGAATGATTGGAGTAGCTGTTTTGGAACCTATCATCCAATAAAATTCCGAGAATGGATTAAAATGTATGGAGGGACAGGTGATTTAACCGGGAAACGACCGGATTGGTGGGGAGCGCCCTTGGAATTGACTTTAGTTTTGGAATTGAAAGATTTGTTTGAACGAGAAGAATTCTATGATGAAAATAATGTACGTTTAACCATTCCGTGTACGCATTAAACCAATTAAAGATTAACGCTATGAAAAAATGTTTATATATATTTATTGTCTTATTTTGGGCAATCGGATGTGCGGATGATGATGGAAATTACTCATATTCGACTGTAAATGAGATTGGAATTGACAGTATCAAAGAATTATATACGATTGATCAGTTTGATATATTGGAAATAAAACCTTACTTGAATTTCAAAATAGAAAATACAGAAGATTTGAGTTTTGAATGGAAAGTGAATAACAATGTTATTTCCACTTCACGGATTTGTGATGGGATGGTTACGGAAGATCCGACTCCTTCTGGTAGTGCTGGTTACACGGCTTTTTTGTGTGTAACGGATAATGCCACGAATTTGAAGTATTATAAATCTTTTACCGTAAAAGTGGGGACGGCTTATACAAATTCACTTTATATCTTAAGTGAAAATGCAGAGGGGAATGCTAAATTGTCGATGCAACGGAGAGATCGGTCAAATGCTCCATTAATTCATGATGTATTTGAAACAGCTAATCCGCTTTTAGGAAGTTTGAGTAAACAACCTAAGCAAGTGTATTATTACAATAACAACTTTGTAATACTTTGTGCTGAAGGGGATCGAAAAATGGTAGCTATGGATCCTAAAACGATGAAGTTAGAGAGAATTTATGGGGAAGAGGTTATTAAAGGTGAGTATTCAGGGACATTTACCCCGCAAAATATGAAACTTTATATGGGGGGAATGATTGTTGCGAAAGAAGGATTGTTCGGATATAATTATATGAGTAATCAAGCATTGATGCGTCCGGTGGCAGGAAATCATGATTTTGCTCCGTGGGTAGATGGCAATATGCAAATGGATGCCTATATGTGGGTTACTTATGATAATTCTGATTATCAGTTTGTGAGATTACATAATGGATCCGGTGCATTGTATGATGAAATAATTCCTATCACCACGGATAAGTTTTCAACAGAAAGACAGAAATTCTTGACAGCGGGACATTACGGATATGACGAGTTACGTCCTGTGCTTTACAATACGGAAGAAAAGAAAGCTTATTTCTATCGTTTGAAAATGATTGCGGACGAGTGGGATATGGTTACTTTTTTGCCAATATGGGAATTTTCGTATGAAAAGATTATGGAACGAGAGAACTTGATAGATGAAAACTCTATAAGTGTATTGGGAATGAACTCTCTCTATTGGTTTATTGCTAATGGAAGTAAAATAGTAAGGATGCATGGAGATGGAGGGGAAATTCGTGATTTATTTACGGTTCCTAATGGAGTTGTCGTGGATATGTTATTGGATGCTAAAGAAGAACGATTGTTTGTAGCTTCAAGCGATGGGGTGAATAGTTGGGTGTATGTTCTTAGTACATTGGTCAATGATTTTGGAGCACAGAAAGAAGAACCTTTACAAATGAGTGGTAAAATCGTTTCTATGGCAAGAACAGGAAGCTGGACTTACTAACACATAATTGAATACATAATTGAAGGGAGGAATGTGATGGAATTATTTGCCATACAGGCCTCCCTTTTTATATCTAAATATAAACTATGAAAACAATCATTAGTTTCATGTTAGGAATGACATGTTTGGCATGCACGTCTTCTGATTCTTACGTTCTTCGGGGAACGTTACCAGAAAATAATAATGTGAAAGAAATCTATTTGCTTTCTCGTGAAGGGAAAGGTGCTGATACACTTGCTCGATGTTTCGTGCAAGCGAATGGTGATTTTGTTTTAAAAGGTAAAGCTGAAAATCGTTTACTTTATTTAAATATAGGTAACCGAGGAGGACGAATTTATTTTTACCCGGAAGTAGGTAGATATCTATTAGAACAAGGAGAAGATGGGGTTCAAATTATTAGTGAACAAGAAGGTGTTCAGTTTAAATTAAATGTCCATTTAAAGAAAATAGAAGAAAATGCAAATGCTATGCGCTCTGTTCAAAAAAGAATGGCAGAGACAGACGAGGAAAAATTAGGAGAGGAGAATGAGCGATTATGGAACGAGGGCAACGATTTGCTTGTAAATATGATCGCTGACTTTAAGGAAACACCTATGGCAGCAATGTTAGTTGCTGATTATATGTGGATTTTTAGTTCTGATTTTAAACTCTTTAAACGAGGTGTTGAGGCAATGGGGAATGGGCCGGAATCTGATGTAAGAAATGAAATTGTAAAGAAATATGAGGAAATGAAACAGAAGCAACTTACAGGTAAAGCTCCGGAGTTTACATTACCAGATATGGAGGGGAATATCGTGAAACTCTCGGATTATAAAGGGAAGTATGTTTTGGTCGATTTTTGGGCCTCTTGGTGTAAACCTTGTCGTGTAAAAGCGAAAGAGTTGAAAAAGAGACATGCTCAGTTGAAAGAGTTAGGGATAGAGGTAATAGGAATCTCTTGCGATGAAAATAAAGAACAATGGTTAAAAGCGATCGAAGAAGACCAACCTATATGGAAGCAATTGCTAATAGACAAAGCAATAAATGGGAGTGATACTGCAGATGATTATAAGGTTGAGTTTATTCCAACTTTGTACTTGATTTCTCCGGAAGGTGAGATTTTGGAAAAGAATCCGAGTTTGGATGAAATAGAGATGATGGTGAATGAGCATTTATAATGTTAATATTATGAATACATTGAATTTTCTCATAAAGTTTTTTTTATATTTTGTAGTATAATTGAAATATATTTCATTCAAGATGTTTATTCTCAAGGAATACAAAATAGGAAAGAGATTATATCGTATGCTGATTCTACTTTTTTAGAGATTAAGGGGGATTTATATGAACCTAAAGTAATATGGGAAAATGAAGCTATTTATTTGAGAGCTTTACATCGAATGGAACAATTGTTATTCTTGGAAAATGAACGTTTATGTTGGAATATCAAGAATGGAGTGGAAATTAAAATATCAGAGAATATTTTTCAATATATAGTTGATGCTTGGCAGAATCAGAATAAAATGGTGGAATCTGGAAATTTTGGAATTGTTCTTGAAGGAGGTCGATATGTCGTAAGAAGTAAAAAAGTTTTAGAAGAGGAAACAAAGAAGTTGACAGGTAAAGCTCCAGAGTTCAAATTACTAGATATGGAGGGAAACATAGTGAAACTTTCAGATTATAAAAGTAAGTATGTTTTGGTCGATTTTTGGGCTTCTTGGTGTAGACCCTGTCGCATAAAGTCTAAAGAATTAAAGGAGAAACATTCTCGGTTAAAGGAATTGGGAATAGAGGTAATTGGTATTTCTTGCGATCAAGATAAAGAACAATGGTTAAAAGCTATCAAAGAAGACCAACCTACATGGATACAGTTGCGAATAGACAAAGTAATAAATGGGAGTGACACGGCCGATGATTATAAGGTTGAGTTTATTCCAACTTTATATTTGATTTCTCCAGAGGGTGATATCTTGGAAAAGAACCCAAGTATGGAAGAGATTGAAAGTTTTGTGAAGAAGGAGTGATGTTATTATGAAAATATCGAAAATGAGATTCTTTTATATTTAAAGGGGATTTTACCAGATATGCGGCGATTGATAGGTTAACTAAATCAATTAAGAATCTTATTTTCATCGATAAATGTAAAAATACTGAAATGAAAGTAATTGTATTGTATGTTATAGCGATGGTATTTGTTGTAAACGGATATTCTCAGCAAATAGGAACTAAAAAGTATAAACGAGTACCAAGATTGAATATTACTGTTTCTTATCCTGATGGAACCCCTGTTGATAGTGCTTTTGTATTGGTATATGACGATAAGCATAATTTTATTTGTGAAGGTGGATATACCGATAAAGATTTTTTTGGTAGTCTTACTATAATAAATGATTCTCTTATTACGAGATTTGGTAAATATTATTTGAAAGTTAGTAAGAAAGGATACAAAACAGTAGAAACAGAGATTATTTACGAGGATAGAATGGCGAATGAAGGACCTATGGTCACTCTTGAACCGGATAATGGATTTTCCCAATGCTGGAAGTGGGGGTGTTTGTGCTTTTAGTTTTTGGGGTATTAATCTTTGTGGTGAGAAAATATAGAAGATGAATTTTGTTTCTACGGATAAAAGTAAATTATGAATAGGATCGGTTTGATTGTTTTGTATGAGTTAAAACTGATTTTGAGAAATTGGTTGTTTATTCTTTATGTAATTATTTCAATGGTAGTTATTGGAATCGTACAGGCTTGTATACAAGACGAGAGATTACCTTATTCTTTACGTGCCTTGTCTTGTGCGATTCCTTTTACAAGTGCTTATATATTTAATTATATTCAGAGTATTTTTGTGATCTTTTTTACGATTGATTTTATCCGTAGAATCAAGCATGCAGATTCATTAGATAGCATTGAAATTCGCCCGTACTTGAATATAGAGTATCTTACGGGAAAAATGATTGCGATTGTCATTATGAGTATCGGTGTGAATATGCTGGTAGTTTTGACCACGATGTTATTTCATATAAACGTATCGTCCTCGGAATTTACTTTATTTCCTTATGTGTTTTATTGGATAACACTGAATGTGCCTACATTATTATTTTGGGTTGGGATAAGTTTTTGCGTGGTTCATGTGGTAAGAATCCCGTTTTTAGTTCTTTTTATTCTTTTGGGATATTTCGTTCTGAATGTTTCCATTTTGAATAACGTGGCTTACGGAGGTCTTGATGTGTTGGGGACAAATATTCCAAATGTGTTTTCTTCGTTGACCGGGCATGTGGGACTGGGTCTTTATTTACTGCAACGGTTTAGTTTTGTCATCTTGGCGGTAGGAATATTTTGGGGGTGTGTTGTTTTTCAGATACGTTTAACGGATCGTGAAAAATATTTTAGAAAACAATCAGGACTTGCTATTGGAGCGTTGCTGTTAGGGGGAATATTGAGTTATGGTTATTATTCTCATTACGCAGGGATGAATCAAAAACGAAAAGAGTATTTAGTCCTGTATGAAAAGAATAACCCGGAGAAAAATATCGAGATAAAAAGTCAAGATATTGTTGTTAGACAGGAGGGAGGGCACATCATGGTTGTTGATGATTTGATATTGGTAAATAAAGGTTCACGAAAGATTGAAAAAATAAGCTTATTTTTAAATCCTGGTTTACAGATAGAACAAATAAAAATAGAAGATCGGATAATTGATTTCGAGAGAGAAAAGCAAGTACTGGTTTTAAAAGAGTGTTTTTTACCTCATGAGATAAAACGTGTTCAAATATCGTATGCCGGAGAGATTGATGAAAGTATTTGTTATCTGGATTTAGGTGATAAAATACATATGAATCCTTTGGATTACCAAGCAATAATGTCATATGGAAGGCATTATGCATTCGTGTCGGATCAATTCACGTGGTTATCTCCAGAATGTTTATGGTACCCGGTTCGTATTCCTCCCGTGAATCCATTGTTACCCAATCTATCGGAGAGGGATTTTACTTCCTTTCAGCTTTCAGTGATTTGTGATACGACCTTGACCGTGATTTCACAAGGAATAGGAATTCGAAATAAAGATACGGTTTGTTTTACCAATAGGCAGCCTTTGACCGGATTAACGTTGTGTGTAGGAAAATATAGACAACAATCTTTGGATGATGGTAGGATACAATATAATTTGTATTATTTCAGAGAGAATGGAGCCCTTTATAAAACATTTAAAGGTTCTTCGGATGGGGTGAGAACGGGTTTAAAAGAAAGTATAAGGTATTTTGAGTATAATCAAGGGGTTAAATATCCTTTTAAGGAACTTTCCGTTATAGAATTTCCCGTTTCTTGTTGTTTACCTATTCGTAATGGAGGTACAATGTTTCAACCCGAATTCGTATTCCTGATGGAGAATTTGTGTGACAGAAGTACATATTCGTCATTAGAAAATCGAGTTGGATGGTTCCGTAGTTTTGATCCCAATCGTTCGTCTACCGAGATCGAATCCGAAATAGTATCTGGTTTTATAAAAGAAAACTTTGATTTGAAGGAATATAAAAATGTTGGGTTCTCGTTGAGTAATATTCTATCCGGACGATATTTAGCTTCGGAAGAACAAGAAAATCCGTTTTCTATTGCTCCAATGTTCACCCATTTTTCCGGGTATATTTTTTCGGAAAAGTATCCTTGTGTTGATAGAATTATTAATTCCTTGTTACGAAAGGAGTCTAATATTACTTTTGATTTGAATCAGATCGGGGTGTCTCATGAAGATCAAGCGCTCTTGATTTTAGGCTCTCAATCATTGAGAGAGTTTTTGTTTAATGGAGGGGCGACCTCTTTTCTTGAAACGATTATTTATTTAAAAAGTCGTTATTTAAAAAATCTTCTGCTTTCTTCTTTGACGGAGGAAGAACTTGAAACCTTTTTAAGAGCATTCAAAGAACGAACTTTATTTCAAAAAATTGATATAGAAGATTTTATTAAAGAATTTGACAGACATTTTAGTTTAGATATAAGAGATATGATTGATAAATTGTATCATGACAAACAGCTACCCCGATTTCATATTCAAAATATTGTACAGTGGAGTGAAGGAGAGGGAGCTGTCGTGGGATTCGATGTATGGAATTCATCTATGGTAGAGGGAGTAGTATCTCTTTATGCGAGAAAAAATGATGTTGGGGGGCAAATCGAAAAAGTTGGATGTCGGGTGATTGCAGGAGGAGAATGTTCCCGGATCTATATACCTATCCCTTATAAATCGGAAGAAGTTATAATTCATACCAATTTATCTGCTAATATTCCGCAAGTATATAGCCGACAATTTTGGAGTAAATTAGAACCGTCCCCGCTACATGCTGAAAGAGAAGTATTAGATACAAGTTGTTTTTTTGCATCGGTTGAAGAATATATCGTGGACGACGAGAGTGACGGTTTTCGGGTTATAGAAGAGAAGGCCAGAAGATTGTTTCATGCATTATCTTCTGATAAGGATTCCATAAAATATGGTAGTTCAATTGATTTTTTAGTAAAGAACTCTCCGGGGTGGGTTGTTTCGGTTTTTTCCGGGGCTTACGGGAATCCTGTGAGAAGTTTTCATGGAAAAACGGCTGGTAACGGAAATAGTTGGGTTGAATGGGAAGCCGAATTACCAAATGCGGGAGAGTATGAAGTATTTGTTTACCAAACTGATTTGAATAAACGTTTTCAGTTTAATTCCGATGTGTTTTCTTATTACTATGCATTGGAACAAGGTGATCTAAACGTGGTTGACGTGAAAGTAGATATAAATCATACAAATGAAAGAAAGATACGAGTAAAAGAAAATGATGGAAGAGAGAATGAATTTGTTTTTCCTATGAATCAGGGGTCTAATGACTGGGTTCCGGTCGGGACATACTATTTGGAAAAGGGAAAAGTGAAGATGAAGTTATATGACCGAGGTGCTTTCCCCGGACAATTGATTTTTGCAGATGCTGTGAAGTGGGCTAAAAGAGAATAGATAAAGGAGTATAATTAATATTATTCGTTATGAAAAAATTATTTAGTTGTATCGTGGTCATTTTGTGTGTTGCTTGTGTTACAAACGGGCAAAATGCGAAACTCTATAACGTGAATATCGTGGATGTAGAAAATGGGAAAGTTATTCCGGGTATGACCGTTTCATTGAAAAATGGAAAGATTGATAAGATTAAGAAAGCAAAGAAAAAGATAAAAGAAGGTCAGACTGATTACACGGGACTCTTTTTAATGCCGGGATTAATAGATTCGCATACGCATTGGGGAAGTTTTAGTGTCACGCCCCAGTACATGCAAAGCATGGCGGATTCTTATATTGCAGATGGGGTGACAACGGTACGGGATGCCGGGGGAGACGCTCGAATCGTGAGACGTTATGAGGCAAAACAGGACAGTGGAAAGATTATTGGACCGAAAGTATATATATCATCATTTTGGGCAGGACCGAAGTATTACGGGAAAGGAGTCCGGCAGGATACTCGAGGTTACGAGACTGTGAATGCTCCTTGGAGCCAGGAAATTACGGATAGTACGAGTTTAGTGCATTTGGAAAAGATTATTATAGAAGCAAAGGAATATGGTTGTACGGGACTTAAATTATATAATGATATTTCTTATGAAATGTTGAAAAAAATCGTTCCATTGTGTCATAAACATGGCGTCAAACCCTGGGGACACTTTGCAACCTTTCCGGCAACTGCGATGGACGTGGTAAAAGCAGGGCTTGAAACCGTATCTCATACTTATCTAATTGATGGAATGGAAGGTTTTACTCCGGAATTTAAGGCAAAACGTTTTACTCCGGAAGAAATTGAACGAAGAGATTCTATTTTTAGAGAAATGGCCCGGAGGGGTACAATTTTAGATGCTACGGTAAAAATATGTATGGAAGGTAATATGGAATTTGTAGCCCGTTACACGAATGAAGCATACCGTGCCGGAGTAAAAATAGCTGCCGGAACGGATTGGGTACACATGGAAGGGGAGTGCATGAGATCAGCTTTCCTTGATGAATTGGATCTTTTGGCAGATTCGTGCGGGATGAGTATTCCGGATGTCTTGCGAGCTGCAACAACCGTTGGGGCTGAAGTGATCGGACAGGTTGGAAGAGTGGGAGTTATTCGGGAAGGTGCGGATGCGGATTTACTCGTGCTGAAGACAAATCCCCTAGAGTCATTAAAAGCTCTTCGGCAGCGAGTTGCTTTGTATTTGAATGGAAAGGAAATAAAATAATGATCATAAAACACGGAAATTATGGAAATCAATACTTTAAAATTAGTGGCTCTTCAAGAAATTAAACAGATACGAAGGAATTGGTTATTCATTTTTTTCGTGTTTATTGTTATTGCCGGGATGTCTTTTTTACAAATAGTACTACAATCATCAGGTATTTCTCACAATTTGCGGGCGTTACCTTGTTCTGTTCCCTATTTGAATGCTTTATTTTATAATTTCTTGCAATGTTTGTTTGTCATTTTTATCACGGGGGATTTTATTCATCGGGATACGCGGAAAGACACGATTGCGGCAATTCAAACTCGGGCTTATGAAAACAAGGAATATCTTTTAGGTAAAGTGATAGGTAGTGTGTTGGTATTTTTTTGTTTGAATATATTTACGGCTTTTGTTGTCGCTGTTTTTCAATTGGTGACTAATTATACCACTTTTGATTTCTTTCCTTATATTTTCTACCTGTTCACATTGACGTTTCCCACGTTGCTGTTTATAACCGGATTGTCATTGTTCGTGCATAGTGTTATCAGATCTTTCTTTTTAGCTATTGTTTGTTTGGTGGGGTATTGTGTTTTTGATGTGTGTGTGCTGACAGATATTTATCAAGGTGTGTTTGATATGTTTGCTTTAAGACTTCCGAATGTGTTTTCTCAAGTAACAGGACACGTGGAATTGTTTCCTTATCTTGTACAACGGTTGACTTTTGCTTGGGTTGGTATTGCGCTTGTTTTATTCGCTGTGGCACGCATGAAACGTATTCCGGGAAATACGGATGCTTTTCGTCATGCGGTTTTGTCCGGATGCATCGTGTTAATTGTAGGGATTTTATCAGGATATATTTATTGTCATTATTATTTTCAAGAACAAAAAGTAAGGCAAGAGTATGTGGAATTATATGGAGAAATTCAAGGAAAATATTCTGGTTTGAATATTATTGAACAGCATATTGTTTATCAACAAGAGGGGAAGAGAATGAAAGTACGGGACTCGCTACTTGTAGAGAACGTGGGAGAGGGGTTGCTGGATGAATTTGTACTTTATTTGAATCCGGGTTTGACAATTACCGGATTGACTTGTGAGGATCGAGTTATCTCACATGAACGGGAAGGGCAAGTTTGTAAAGTTAAATTACCCATGAGAAAAGGAGAACATGTTACTTTAGTTATGGAATACGAAGGTAAGATTGATGAAAGAGTATGCTATCTGGATATAGATGAAAAAGTGTATCACGATGCTTTTGGGGGGAATTGCCTGATGGGATATGGACGGCATAAGGCCATTTTAGAGGAAGATTTTACTCTACTGACACCTGAATGTTTGTGGTACCCAGTAAGTACTCCTCCCGTGTTTCCCAGCAAATCGAATGTTACAGATCGGATGTTTTCGGAGTATCGGTTGACCGTTGTCAATAGAGAAGGCTTTACTGCAATATCACAAGGGGAACCTTTGAAGCAAGAAAATACTACTATATTTATGAATGACCATGCTTTGTCGGGAGTATCCTTGTGTATAGGAAAATATCAAACCCATACAATTCCGTTAGACAGTATGAGTTTTGAAATGTATTACTTTAATAAGCAGAGTATGCTTTATCGGGAATGTGATGGAGCGTTAGAAGCAGTAAGTGAGGGGATTCAAAATGCGTGGGATGAAATGGTTCGTGGACAATTTATGAAATACCCTTTTCCGAACATGAAGATTGTTGAGGTTCCTGTGGCATTTTGTTCATATTTAAGGGAATGGAAAGAGGGAAGCGAATTTGTTCAACCGGGTATTATATTTAGGCCGGAAAATCTGTGTGACAAAATTTTTACGACTCCATTACAAGAATATATTACCACCATTAAAAAATTTGATAAAGAACAGACAGAGGAAGAAATGATAAAAGGAGTATTAACTGCGACTTGGGCTATGGATTTTGGAAAACGGACGAATGATATGTCTTTACCTTCCGTTATAAAATCTCTATTATCTAAATTGTCTGTAATTGGAGATAAACGAAATTTGTATTCTCTCGTACCGATGTTTACCGATTTTACGGGATATATGGTTTCAGATAAATTTCCTAATGTAAATAATATTTTTCAGACGATGTTTGAGGATGAACCGTTTGAATTGCGTATGGAATTTTACGGACAGGAGATCGAAAAGGAGAGAAAAGCTGAACAGTTATTGGCTCATAATAGTTTAAAAGAAATACTCGACAATTGTGATGACATGTTGTTATTAGATCCCGTGTTACAGGTGAAAGGACGTTACTTAAAGAAGAAGTTATTTGCAATGGTGAATCCTGACGAGTTTCAGAAATTCATGGTGGATTTTAAACAGAGATATAAATTTAAACATATCCCGTTTTCTTGCTTTACAGAAGAAATGAATATGACCTTTGGAATAAATATGGAAGATATGATGCAGGAGTTATATGATTCTGACGGAATTCCTTGGTTTTACGTGAAAGATATAAAACAACAAAAATTTGGAGAGGGATATGTCCTGTCATTTGATGTTTGGAATACATCCGAAAGTGAAGGCGTGATTTCTTTGTATACGGCGAGGAGAGAAGAATATATGCAATTTCGTGAATTTAAGAATATTGTTGTGGAGGGAAAAACGTGTAAACATTGGAATGTACTTTTACCTGATCGGGTTGATGGAATTGGTATTTCGACAAATATGGCTATGAATCTGCCTAATATGTGTTTCCGGTATTTTAACGGAGAACCGGAAGAGGTTGAGAAATTGAATGAGGTACAGTTAGATCAAACCTCGTTTCTACCGGGTAAAAACGAAATTATCGTAGATAATGAAGATGACGGATTCCGGGTTGTTGAAAAAAAAGCCCAGAAATTTCAGAGACAAGATGCTGAAAAGTATATGCACTCAACGTATATCACGATGGAAGATTTTCCAGTGTGGAAAGCTTCAATTAATCCGGAAGCTTATGGTAATCCCTATCAAAGTTTTCACTTCAAAAAGAGTGGGAAAGAAACGAGTTCGGTAGAATGGAATGCCAATCTTCCGGAAACGGGAAAATATGAAGTATTCGTTCACCATTTGAGTTTGAATTTACGATTCCAGTTTACTCAAGAGACGTTCTCTTATTATTACACGTTAGAACAAGGAGATTTTAAAGCTGATATTCGTGTTGATTTAAATGTTACGGGAGATCGGAAGGTTATCATGACCGATAACACTGGACGGGAAGATGAGAGTCTTTTCGGAACAGAAGTTCGGAATGCACCCATGTGGGTTTCCATTGGGGAGTTTGATTTTAAAGCGGGGGAGGCGAAAATCACCCTTTCCAGTCAAGGGGCATTTCCCGGACAACTGATTTTTGCGGATGCGGTGAAGTGGGTAAAAAAATGAAAGAGAAATATAAGAGTCTATTTCAGATATACATCAAGAAGGAAAGCACGTGTTTCAATCTTTCCCGCATATAGTGATTAGCATTGTTCTTGTGCTTTTTCACTGTATTTATCGATATGTCCAGTAACTGGGAAATTTCTTCATGAGATTTCCCATGAAGACTGAGTTGGTACACTTCTCGGCAAGAAGGGGAGAGTTCGTTAAAGACGGTTTGGATCATCTGGAAAACTTCTGATTCGACGATGTTTTCCAGAAAGAATTCTTGATCTTCTTCTTCGAGAACAATTTTCTCGGCATATCGATTCGCAATGTTTCTGCGACGGATGGTATCGACAGAGAAACTACGTACGATTTTGTATAAATAAGCTTTTATCGTGCTTTCTGTTTTAAATTCGTTCCTTTTTTCCCACAAATTGAGAAAGGCATCTTGTACTACATCTTCAATGGTCGCATCATCATCTACATATTTAGCTGAGAAATAGCGCAATGTTGATGCGTATTTGTCATATAAATAGCGGAAAGCTTTATCGCTGTCTTGTCCCCAGAAATTTGTTGTTATTTGACTTTCCATGTAAATGCCGTATCTTTAAACCAACGATTAATAATCATACAAATATAGGTTATTAATGGTTATTTTCACATGAAATTATGTTTTTATTAAATTTTTTATTCTCAGTGTGAAAGAGGCTCTAGTTAGTATTTGGTCTTATCATAACGAAATCAGTACTTTTTACTATTATTAATCGTTCGTTTTTTGATAGGAGGATTATGTTTGTTTTGGTATATTGTTATAACAATTAATAATAGCCTAGAAGGGTAAGGTGTGTTAGATTTATCTGTGTTTTCCTCTTTTTACGTTCATGTAAGAAAAAATCTTTTTTATTCCAATCCAATTCTCATGTATTATCACTAAATTTGTCTTTTTAATATAAGATTGATAACATTAAAAATTGGGAAAAATGAGAATTATTGTATCTGTAATTTTATTGGCATTTATCACTGTCAGTTGCGGTACTAACAAACGTGTTTACGCACCACCTTTTGAGGAAGAGGAGACAGAGACTGTTGTAGTGAAAGAAAACGTGCAAACCACGGCACAAAATCCCACAAAGAAAACTGAAAATACAAAACCTGTCGTTTCTCGGGAAGAGAATGTAACTATGACTCACGGGGACGTGTTGAAACGTTATAACGTGATTGTCGGCAGTTTTTCAAACGTGGATAATGCTTTGAAATTACAGGCGAAATTGAACGGGATGGGTTATCACAGCATTATCATGAAGAATAGTGCAGGGATGAGTCGGGTAAGTATTGCTGGATTTGACGAAGAGGCATCCGCTCGTGAAGAATTATTAAAAGTTCGTGAACAATATCCGGAATTTGCTGATGCATGGTTGTTGATTTCCAAGCAAAACTAAAATACGAGATAAAGATGATATAAAAGGTCGGCTAAATGCCGACCTTTTAAGTATCATATCAATTCAAATCCCACAATATCAGGACCGTTATCATCTTTTTTCTTCGTTTCATCATTTTCAGATAAGACATCTTCTTCGGAGGCATCCCGTGGTTCTTCCGTTATTTTTTCTTCTATTAATACTGTTGTGGGGGCTGTAGTTTCAGACTCCTCTATTACGGGTGTAATTTCTTGCCCTTCTTGTAAAGTCGGTTCGGTGTGAGAGAGAATTTCCGGATCTTCATCTAAAGAAATAACTTCATGTACAACTGTTGGTTCCTCTATCTCTTCCGTAGGACTCTCAATATCAATAACGGAATTTTCTGAGATGATTGTTGTCATGGCTGCTTGGTTTTCTGCAAACGAAAAATCTTCTTGAAGAACACCGTTTTCACATCGGAATACTTTTCCTGGAAAATGTTTTATTAGGTCATATTGGTGAGTGGCGATAACGACAGTCTTGCCACTATCGCAGATATCTTTTAATAGTTCAACCAATCGATAGGAAGTTTCCGGATCAATGTTTCCGGTAGGCTCGTCAGCCAGGATGATAGGAGGGGCATTTAGCAATGCTCGGGCAAGTACGATGCGTTGTTGTTCACCGCCGGACAATTGGTGTGGGAATTTATCTCGTTTGTCAGGAAGTCCGACTTTATCCAACACTTCGTTTATCCTTTCCTTGATTGCTTTCTTATCTTTCCAGCCTGTGGCTTTCAGCACGAATTCCAAGTTTGCGTAAACATTCCGGTCTGTCAGCAATTTAAAATCCTGGAACACGATCCCACATTTGCGTCGTAAGTAAGCAATTTGTGATTTCTTGATCTTGCTCAGTTGGTAACCGGCAACTTCTCCTTTACCGTAAATAAGGGGGAGTTCGGCATATAATGTTTTGAGCAAAGACGTTTTTCCGCTCCCGACTTTACCGATCAGGTAAACGAATTCACCTTCTTTGATCTCTAGGGATACATCTTTGAGAATCGTGTTTTTTTGTTGCCGGATGACGGCGTTTTCCAGTTTTATAATTGCTTCCACCTTATTAATTTTAGATTTAATGATTTTAGATTTTAGATTCCAACCGCACAAGGTCACCGTTTTGTAATCACTGAATCTTTTCAATTTTCCATTTATAGTTCCTTTAGTCCTTTGATGTTTGCTTCCGGATCGGGAGAGTTGAAAACGAAACTACCTGCTACCAGGGCATCGGCTCCGGCATTTACCAAGCGTTTTCCGGTTTCGAAATTAACCCCGCCGTCAATCTCGATAAGGGTATGGGAGTTGGATTCCATAATCAGTTTCTTCAGTTTGTCAACTTTATTGATTGTCTGTTCAATGAAAGACTGTCCCCCGAATCCCGGATTAACACTCATTAATAAAACAACATCAATATCCTCGATAACATCTTCCAATAGAGAGACTGGGGTATGTGGGTTCAGTGAAACCCCGGCTTTCATGCCCTGTGCTTTTATTTGCTGGATAGTGCGGTGCAGGTGAGTACACGTTTCGTAATGCACGGTTAATATGTCTGCTCCGGCTTTATGAAAAGCCTCCACGTAACGTTCCGGTTGCACAATCATTAAATGTACATCCAGTGGTTTCGTGGCCATTTTCTTTATTTGGGAAACTACTGGAAGTCCGTAAGATATATTAGGGACGAATACGCCATCCATGATATCCAAGTGAAACCAATCGGCTTGGCTATGGTTGACCATTTCAATATCTTTTGATAGATGCAGAAAATCTGCAGATAATAGCGAGGGAGAAACAATAACGCTCATTTTAAAGAGTTTAAAATTTAGAATTTAAATTATTTGTACCAGCTAGCATACATGGAATAGGAATTCACGATTCTTTCCACTTCGTCACGTAAGAGTTCCGGACCCATTTGTTTCAATTTTTTAGCGGGAGCCCCGGCATATACCCAACCGGATTCAACAACAGTACCTTTCGTCACCACACTACCGGCTGCTACGATGGAATTACTTTCAATGACAGCGTTGTCAAGAACGATAGCACCCATGCCTATCAGTACGTTATCATGAATCGTGCATCCGTGAACCACGGCATTGTGGGCGATAGAAACGTTATTCCCGATATTGGTCGGAGATTTTTGATAGGTAGCGTGTATTGTTGCGTTATCTTGAATGTTTACTTTGTTGCCTATTTTAATATAATGTACATCACCTCTCAGAACAGCTCCGTACCATATACTACAATCGTCACCCATCTCCACGTCGCCAATAACAGCGGCATTTTCAGCTAAAAAACAATTCTTACCGAATTTCGGCGTGTGTCCATTTAATTCTCTGATTATTGCCATAATATAATTGAAAATTGAGAGTTGAAAAATGGAAAATGAAATTCAATTTTCAACTTCCCGGTTTGTAAACTAATTTAACGTGTCGAAATTACGAAATATATGGCAGAAAACAAGAGGGGATGGTCTTTTTAAAGATTTCATTCTTGAGGCTGGAAAAATTTCTCTGATTTTTTTTGCTTTTAGAAAAAAGGTGTTACTTTTGCATCGCAGTTGGGAATAACCCACGCTAGAGTTCTTAATTGGAATAGTAAATGCGAAAATAGCTCAGTTGGTAGAGCATAACCTTGCCAAGGTTAGGGTCGCGGGTTCGAGTCC
>ENA-OPRW01000995-OPRW01000995.1-human-gut-metagenome-genome-assembly--contig:-NODE-995-length-23049-cov-7.264721_pt1 | contig 23049 bp, 28 predicted proteins | sample MGYA00241898_ERZ501890 | MGnify/ENA primary metagenome ERZ501890 (study PRJEB25962, sample SAMEA2042216) | human gut metagenome | biome: human gut; feature: human-associated habitat; material: faeces... | reverse complement strand
CAGATATTCCCCCGGAACCTCATAACCCTCCGGCGGGTTGGTAATGTATTTGTCCACATAAGGGGAGTCGGGAAACAGGTCGGGACGGTTGCCGAGGGTGGACATATAGATGGAGTACCGGGACATTTGTTCCTCGCTCAACAGGGAAACAGGCAGGTGGGACAGGTTTTTGTTTTCCAGCGTCACATAGCAGATGTACCACGAATAGGGTTCATCATCGCTGTCATAGCGTGTCTCCACCTCCACACGCTCCGTCAGAATATACTGGCGGTCAAAGAGCATTTGCAGGGAGCCCTCCACCTGTGAAAGCGTCCATTCCCCCTCATGGAGTGCCGACAGCAGGGAAATGAGCACATAGGGATCGTGTTCGATCTCGTCCAGATCGAAGTGGTACTCATCATAATCATGGGTGCTTTCGTAAGTATCAAGGTAGGCTTGCAGTTCTGCCTCCAGCCCGGCTAAAATCGCCTCATCCGCAGAGGGGTAAGTGGTGGCTCCCAGCGCCCCGGCTCCGGCGTTGCCGATGGACACCAGCGAGGACGAACAGGACTGGAGCAGGGCGATCACAAGGACACAGGCCAGCGCCAGCAGGCATCCGACTGGATGGCGCTTCACAAACCCGGCGGCCCGGGCTGTCAGCTTTTCCGTGGCGGCGGCTGTTTTCCCGGTGGCTTTAGCTCCCTGTTTTGCGGCCTCCTTCGCCCGCTTCTGGTATTGCCTTCTAAGCCGCTGTTTCTGCCAGTACCGGGTAAAATAGTTTTGGGAAAGCTCCGGGTGCTCCTGTGCGGCGGTGTGAAAATGGTAGTCCGCCGTGTACTTGGTATAGCGGGCCTCGGCCTTGCGTACCACTTTTGCCGGATGTTCCCGGACTTTACGGCGCACAAAGCGAGAGCCATGCCGCAGCGCGGTTTCTCCCACAAGCTCAGAACGGTGTGCGCCTTCCGTGCCGACATTTTCCTGTTCCACTTCAAAAATCTTGCCATGCACGAAGCTGTGAACGGAACCGCTGGCAACACGGCCTATGCGTTTTACCGGGCCGGGCTTTTTCGGCGGCTTTTGCTTTGCCAGCTTTTCCCGGGCCTGTTCCAGTTTTTCGCCTTGGGACTCCATGTGGAGCTTTGCCGCCGCAGCCCGTTCCTGCTGGCTCTTTTTGCGGAACTTGGACTTCGGGACACTTTGTCCCGAAGTGCCAGAAGCCTCCGGCCCGGGCTGTTCCCCGTCAGGGGCGTGGGCGGTCTGCGACCAAGCCTCCTCCTTGGTCTTATTCGTTTTTCGTTTCATTCTTCATATCCTCCGGGCGGGTAGTCAGCAGGTCATAGATTTCTCCGCGAGGGAACCGATCCACAAACGGAATGGTTACATTTCCATAGAACAACAGCCCCTCGCCGGAATTGCTGTGTGTGATATAGGAAAGCTGATGCTCGGAAATACCGAGCTGTTTTGCCAGAATGGTACGGTCACTCTGCGCCTGCGAAAGCAGAATCATAAAATCCGTGTTGTCCAGAATGTTCTCGATTTCCCGGCTGGCCAAAAGGTCTTTGACGTTCTGCGTCAAAGCAGACGGCACACATCCTTTTTTACGCAGCATTTTCCAGACTGCCACAAAGTAGCTGGCTGTTAGTGGATCGCGGAGCAGAATATGAAACTCATCAAAATAGCACCAAGTCGCCGCGCCCTCGTGGAAGTTCTGATCCACCGCCTGCGAAACAAACTCATTTGTGATGTGCATTGCAATCTTTCTAAGGTTTTCGCCCATGTTTTTCAGAACGATGCACACCACACGGCTGTCCGTCTTGACGTTGGTAGGATGGTTAAAAAGATTGAGGGAGCCTGTGCAATAAAGCTCTAAGGCCGTTGCCACGCGCCGGGCCTCGGGCTCCGGCTGGCGTAAAAGCTCCTCATACAAATCCTGCAATAGCGGGGTTTTTGCGGTTTCCAGTCCGAGCGCCTGTTCCCGGTACACCAAACGCACACAGCGGTCAATGACCGTCTTTTCAATAGGCTGCAAGCCTTCCTTGCCGCCGACCACCAGCTCGCACAGGGACAAAAGAAAATCCGCCTTCATGGAAAGCGGGCTTTCTCCGGCAGCCATATTGAGCTCTACATCCATCGGATTGAGGTGGTGCGGACTGTCCGGGGCAATCTCGATCACCTGGCCGCCCAGCCTTCGCACCAGCGGCGCATATTCGCCCATCGGGTCAACCACAATGATCCGATCCTGCGGGATGGTGAGAAACACATTCAAAAGCTCGCGCTTTGCGGCAAAGCTCTTGCCGGAGCCCGTAGAACCCAAATACATCCCGTTTGCCGACTTCAGCTTTTTGCGGTCAGCCATGATGACATTGTGAGAAAGTGCGTTCATGCCATAGTAGAGGGCCTGCCCAGCCATGCGGAGCTCCCTTGTCATAAAAGGAATAAAGATGGCTGTGGAGCTGGTGGTCATACCGCGCTGGATTTCCACCTCGTTGTAGCCAAGAGCCAGCGAGGAAACAAAACCCTGTTCCTGTTGCCAGTCCAGACGGCGCAGAGCGCAGTTGTATTTCTGTGCGATGCCGCCCACGGTAAACACATCGTTTTCCAGCCGCTGGCGGGTAGGAGCAAGGTTTACCACCGTAAAGGTCAGCAGAAACATTCGTTCATTGCGGGATTGCAAATCAGCCAGAAGCTCCGCTGCATCCTTGCTGAATGTGATCAGGTCAGGGGGAAGAATATCCGGGTCATAGCCGGAACGCACAGCCTTTCTCTGTTCCTCCACCTTCATTTTTCCGATGTCCGAGATTTTCCCCTTGATGGTCTTAATTGCCTTGAGCTGATCCACGGTCTGAATGTGCATGGTCACGGTCATTTCCGCATCCAGTTCCAAAATTTCCGCCAGCAGCTTATCCGAAAGCTCCGATGCCATAATCTGCAAGTAGGACACCGCGCCCCAATACTGGCCAATACGAAATGTGCGGGACTGGCGGAAGTCGAGACTGTCCGGGGCAATAAAGTCTTTTGTGCCGAGCCCGGTCTGCGGGATGTCTTTCCACGAAAAGCGAAACGCCTCGCGGCTCCCCGGATGCATCTGGCTATGAAGCAGCGCAAGGCGGGCCCGCCCGTCCATCGGCTCCGAGGGAACGCCCAGCCGCTTAAAGTTTCCCATGACATCAGCCTCCACACGCTCCAGACGGGGCCGTGCCTCCGCAATCCCCTCGGCGGGTATGCCAAAGGTAATGTATTTTGAGCGTTCAATGCCGTTATTGCTTTTGGCAATCTGATTTTTCAGCATCCCGGTAAATTCATCCCGGACGCTGTTATAGTTGTCATCCGCTTTCGGGATATTGACCTGATAGCGGCTGCGGGAATGGGAACGGCGGTTGATAAAGGAAAGCTGGAACGGCAGCGAACTGTCAAAGTAGTTGAGAAATGAACTCCATCCGCTGAATATGGCAGTCTGATCCTCGGTGGATGCCACGGAGTAATTGATGTCCTCATATTCCACGGTTTTTGTATAGAGCCCACCCGGGAGCTTGCACACACCGTCCGGGTGCATGGACAGATACGGGATTGTCTGTTGGGCAGACAGGGTCGCCCGGCCTTTACCCTTGGCGGCGGCTCCGTTTTTTTTCTTTGTGTTTTTCAATCACATCCTCCTTTCCAGCGCCCGGCCCGGCAAAGGGCGCATAAATGTTTTCGGTTCGGTAGGCCCTGATCCCCGGCCTTAGACACTTAGCCCGGATAATGTTTCGCACAACTTTTTCAAAGGGCAAGCCGTCCTTTTCATACATGGCCAGCAGGAACGCCGGGAGCATAATTCCCAGCATGAGAAACATCGCCCCGGTATTGCCGAGGGTGCCACGGGTCAGCAGATAGGCCGGAATCCCCACTGCGCCCGCGCTGCCGAAGCAGACAAGCTGGCGTTTGGTGAGGTTGAAAGCCATCTTTGTTTTGATTTTGGATAAATCGTTTGGTACGTTTACATAGGGCATAGATCACACTCCTTTCTGTACTTCGGGACAATGTGTCCCAAAGTCCGGGATGGTTGGTGTTACTTCATTTCCCCATACAGCCCAGCCGGGCGGGGTCTGCCTGGCAAAGAGCTCCACGCGGGGCAGATCGCCCATCAGGGAAATGATTTTGACGCGGGCCTCGTCCGGCTTTTTGCTATGGGCTTCAATCGGGGAAATGATGAATTGATGAATGTTGGCAGCCTGCCGCTTTGGATGTCCCTTGGTTGCCAGCAGGCAGATTTCTGCATTGCCCCTTGTCCAGAAGCCAAGGCCGTAAAACCAGCTATCCGCCTTCTTGTTCTTTTTCAGCCAGACGAAAGCAACGCTTTTGTAGGTGAAGCCCCAAGCCTCGATCAGCCGGAGCGCCTCCGGGAGCTGCGGGAAAGTGGCCCATAAAAAGAGTGCGCTGTCCGGGGCTGCAAGATCAGCCACAGGCAACGCACATAACTCCTCAATGCTCATAGTGGGATAATGATTTTCCGCCGCGCCCTGTACTTTCTTAGCCGAGTAGCGCCAAGGGGGATCGGCGTAAATGATAGAATACTGCTGGATAATTACACTCCTTTCTCGCCAGAGCTTTTTACTGCCTGCGCCGCACGGATACGCTCACTGGCTGCGGCATAAAAGGCTGGGGCCGTTTCAAAGCATACAAAGCGGCGTTCTGTGTTGATAGCTGCAATCGCGGTTGTGCCGGAGCCCGCGCAAATGTCCGCAACCAGTTCGCCGGGGTGGGTATAGGTGCGGATCAGATACTCGCAGAGCTCCACAGGCTTCTGTGTAGGATGGATGCCGCCGGACACTGTAGGCACAAAAAGCACATTTCCGGGATAGCGGCGGCCATCGTTGGACTCGGAGCCCTGCCGTTCAAATTTCCCATAGTTGGAGCTTGTACCGCTTCGGGAATGAACACGGGTATAAGGCTTGCCATAAGTAAACTGCGGATTGTAGACCGGGGACTTCTGGTAAAACACTAAGATATTCTCGGACTTTTTCAGTGGAGCCCGGTTTGCATTGAGAAAGCCCGTTCCGCGCTCCTTGTACCAAATCCACTCATAGCGGAGCATGGCGAGGTTGGATGCGCCCAGCACCTTGTCAAAGGGGCACTGTGCGAAAAACAGCACTGCGCCATTCGGCTTGACCGCCCATTTCACCGCCTCCCACAGCTCCGGGAGCGGCAGGGGCACATCCCAATAATTCCGGGTTGTGCCGTAGGGCGGATCAGTCAGCAGCATATCCACGCTATGTTTTGGCAAAGAACGCAGGCCCTCGATGCCGTCCATGAGAAACAAGCCCTCCTTCGGGACACTTTGTCCCAAAGTGCGGCTATCGGTCATTGCGGGCCTCCTTTGCTTTGGCAGGTGCAGGCCGGGCGGCATTTTCTTTTCCAGCTTGTTTCGCGGCCTCGGCCATCTGCTCCTTGATCGGGTCAGGCCGTACCGCCTGGGCCCGTGCAACAAGCTGTTCCACCGCCGCATGATACGCCTCCACACCAGCCGCATTGATCCGTTCCTGTATGGCACGGTCAGGAATCCGAACCGTAGCCCGGTATCCCGTCCGGCTGGCAGGATCGGGCTTAGAGGGAGCACCGAGGAAAATCCCGTTTTTCCCATCCACAACCTTAAAATCGTCGATGACCACACCGCCAAAGTTGACGCTGGCGAAGCCGATCAGTTTACCCTGCGGCTCAATCGGGCGGACAGATACTGTGATCGGAACAACCGCCTCTTGCAAGACGGCATCCGTCCGCATTTTTACCGCCTCGTCAATACTAACGCCCTTGACTTCCGCAAGCTCCGCGATGGGAGCATCAAATAGCCAGCGCCGCTCCTCCGCAGCAATCTGCTCCGGGGTCAGCAATACATCGTCTTTCTTACTCAGATAAAATTCCTCCTTTCCGCTTGCCGGAGCAGGCTGGGCGGGATCGTCCATCAGCTCTTTCCTTTGCAGGACGGCCTCTGTTTCCACCATAAAGCGGTAAGCATCCGCCTCAGTAAACTCCTCCGGCGTTTTTCCATTCCATAAGCGCGTTCCATCCGCCCCGTATCTTCTCGGCATAAGCACCTCCTCCTGTTAATGAGCGCCAAAGATACGCTGGGCAATGCTCCCGGTCTTAAAGAGCATGAAGCAAAGCAAAACCGTGTAGCCCACAGTTCCCCAAATTGCCCCGATGGGATCGCCGCTTGTTGCGATGCCTTGAATGAGCACCGCGTAAATTGCAACACATACAAGAATCAGCAGCCCTTGAAAGCCCACGGCAAACAGGGACTTTATGTAGTTTTGCCCGGTGCTGCCAAGCTCCCGGTTGGAAAGCGTAGCAACGGGGATGGGTGCCAGACTGGTCAGCAGATAGATTTCCAGCATCCTGCCATACACCAAAACGAAAATGATAATCCCCATCGCCTTCATCGTAAATCCAATGAGCGCAGACTGCAGCCAAAGCCCCAAAAGCGGCCCCAAGTCCATCGCCTCCAGCGAGGTTTCCAGTTCGGCAAGCATATCCGCCGAAACATCGGTGGAGCCTTGAATGAGCCCGCCTGCCTGTGCGATAACGCTCTGTGACACATCGAACACAGCCATGACGATATTGAATGTATTTGACAGGATCAGGATTGCACAGGCCGTTTTGAACATCCATTTATAGAGGTTCGCAACGTCAACCTCGTGCATATTGTTTTTTTCCAAAAGCATCTGTATGAGCTCATAAGTGGCAACAAAGGTCAGCACCATTCCGGCAATCGGCAGGATCACCGTTTCGGAAAGCTGTCGGATCAGGGAGAAAACCCCGGCGTGCCACGCCGCCGGGGTAGTCCCTACCTGTGCCGCAATCTCTCCGACTTGGGCATTGACGGTATCAAAAAGACCTTCGAGGTTTCCCATGATCCCGCCAATCAGAAGCTCTTTGAGCCAGTTTGTGAGCCAGTCGGTGAGAAAATCCATAAGCGCCTACCTTAAAACAGGCCAGACAGCAGAGGGATCAGTGTAGTGCCAATGACGATGATGCCGCCACCCGCCATGAGCTGCTTCATGCCCTGGGACTTGGAGCCCGGGTTATCCGAGCCGTAGCCCTCCAGCAGATTGACCACACCCCATACGCCAAGGCCAGCGCCGAGCGCGATAACGAGGGTCTGTAAAGTGTCGATTGCAGATGAGAAAAATGCCATATAAGCCTCCATTTCTCCGGGATTTTCCCGGTAACAAAAAAGCCGCCCATGCAGGCGGCAGGTTACAAACTTCGGGACACTTTGTCTCGAAGCGTTTATGCAAAGGCGTCTGGATCGTCGATGTCATCATAGTTGAGGATGTCCTCGTCCTCTTCCGTGAGTGCATCGTCCGGCACAGCCACCTCATACATCGTACACGCCTCGTTCAGCCCGGGCCGCCTGCGGCGGTTAATGAGCCTGTCGAGGTCAAAAGCGTTTTTCTGTTTATCGGCCTCCGCCGTATAACGGTAGTTTGGATGCCGTTTCAGATCATACTTGGGAGAGAAAAACGGGGGCAGACCCCGAAGCTGCAAAATACATTTATCTCCCGGCATGGTTGCAAGTTCGGCTGGGGTCATTAGTTCCCGGCCCAGCCGCTGGGTATTTTGACTGTAGCTTTCCGACTGGCCACGGGAGCGGCTGTCGGTCTGCATACTGATTGTGGCTTTTCCCAGCCAGTTCTCGGATATTTCCTTGATGGTGCTGGCTTCGCGGCCGCCGAGGAACACCACGCTGTCCATGTTGCCGAGGATTGTCTCGGCGTGCTTATCGTAAATGGCCTTGCACTGTGCCAACTGCTGATACAGCAGGCAAAGACTCACCTCGCGGGAGCGGATGACCGCGACCAGCTTTTCGAGCTGGGGCACCTGCCCCGTGTTGGCTGCCTCGTCCCACAGCACCCGTACATGGTGCGGCAGGCGGCCACCGTGAACATTGTCCGCCCGTTCACACAGGAGGTTGAACATCTGCGAAAATGCAAGTGCCACTAAAAAGTTGTAGGTCTGCGTGGTATCGGAAATGATGAAGAATACCGCCGTTTTCCGATCTCCGATGCGGTCAAGCTCCAATTCGTCATAGGCCATGACTTCACGAAGCTGCGGGATGTCAAAGGGAGCCAGTCGCGCACCGCAGGAAATCAAAATGCTTTTTGCCGTCTTGCCGCTGGCCAATTTGTACTTTTTATACTGTTTGACCGCGAAGCAATCCGGCTTACGCTTTTCGAGCCCGGCAAACATATAGTCCACCGCGTTCATAAAATCCTCGTCATCCTCCTTGACCTCCATGCCGGAAATCATATCCACAAGGGTATTCATGTTCCGATCCTCGGCAGGCCCCTCGAAAATGATGTAGGCAATCAGGGCGCAGTACAAAAGCGTTTCCGATTTTGTCCAGAATGGATCGCCTTCCTTGCCTTCGCCCTTGGTGTTGGAAATCAGGGCATCCACGAATTTCAGAATATCGGCCTCGTTGCGGATATACGCCAGCGGGTTATAGTGCATGGATTTTGAAAAATCTATGCTGTTGAATACCTTGATTTTGTACCCGCGTTTTTGCAGGAAACCCCCGACCTGTCCCAGCACACCGCCTTTCGGATCGACCACCACATAAGAGGAATGAGCCTGTAAAAGCTGGGGCGTAAGCCAGAAGCGGGTTTTGCCGGAGCCGGACGAGCCGATAATGCAGCAATTCAGGTTTCGGGCATTTGCGGGGATTTTCGGACGGGTGTTCATCGTGAGAAACTCTGTCCCGGTCAAAATCACGTTGTTTTCAAACTTCGGATCAACAAACGGTTTGATGTCTTTTTCCGTTCCCCAACGGGCGCTGCCGTATTCTGCATCCCGCCGAAACTTCTTAGCGTTCTTGCTTTTGAAATAGATCAGCAGCCGGAAACCAACTGCGCCTACAATACCGACAAGCCAATCCAGCGGAGCAAGACCGGGTGCAAAGTCAGCAAAGGCCGGGCCAATCGTCTGGCCCAGCCCGATGAACTTATGTGCAAAATCGTTACCAGCCGCCAGCCGGTAGGCCGTTCCCAGCTTGAGGAACGCCCACAGGATGAACAGATAGGAAATGTTCGGAATGAAATATTTTCTGATCTTATCTGTCCTCATGGGCCACCTCCTTTGCACGTTCTTTCTGCTTCGGCTTTTCTTTGGAAAGCTGATCTGCCGCCTGTTGCAGTTGTTCCCGGATGGGAACACGGTTCGATTTTGCTTTGCTTAACACCTTACGGGAATACTCAGAAAAGCAGGCGGTCATTGCGTCTGCCTGTCCAGCCTTGAAAAACAGCAGGTATTTGTCCGGCCCGGTTTTATAGAACGCATAGTCTACATTCCATTTCCGGGCCACGCGGTCAAAGGACTTAGCATCCCCGGATAGCTCAATGCTGTTGGTGGCTGTACCGTGGGCCATGAGCTTTCGCACATTTTGTTTTCCATGCGGTACTTGCCGCCCACGGTATGCCTTGCGGATCTTCCGGCCCACCATGCCCAGCACATACGCCAGTCCCCGCGCCGTCAGCTTGGTTGTTTTTACGGATATGGCTATCGTGCGCCGGGAAATATCTTCATCAATCAGTTACACCGCCTCCTTCCTTGGGACAATTTGTCTCGAAGTGCCATCACCGATCCCCACGGTCTTTTTTCTGCATTTGACGGTAGCCCTCCAAAGAAGAACCGTCTATGATTTCCTGATAAGCCGCCATCTGCTCCCGGATAGAGAGCTTCGGGAAAGAGAATACCTTATGCTCCTTGGGAATATCCTGCAAGCCGTGATACACTTCCACGAAATGATCGCTTTCTTTGACAACATAGCCGCCCGGGGCAAAATGGCCGTTTTCGTGGATGCAGGCATCCCGGCCATACGCCTCATAATCGAAATACGGTTTTACCTGATCCGGCACATCCAACATTTCCAGATCGTCCACATAAATACGCCCCAGCGTTTCCTCATCGGATACGCCGGGGTAAAAGCCGTAACAGTCCAGATTTTGTGTCAGATTGATGATGTCCCGCACCGAAGAACAGTGATCGCCGCTGTCGAGGACGGCCTCCAGTGTTTCCAGCTCCGATGAGGTAAGCTCGGAAAGCAGGCAGGCCAGATGATTAAGCTCGTCCAGATTTTCATACTCGCTCAAATGGTCATAGAGCCCCAGCACATCCCCATCGAAAGAGGTAATAAAAATTTCCTGATAGCGGACGCCATCCACGCCGATCCGTTTCAAGAGAGCCTCCACCTCCTGGGCGGTTGTGGGAAATTTCAGTGTTTCACCCACAAGCTGGCCCTCGCTGTACTTTCCGGCGTTGGTAACGTAGGCTTCAAACAGGGTCGCCATCAGCGATGGCCCTGCCCCTTGACGGTCAGGATACCCTCAAGGGTTGTTGCCGTAATTCCCAGCCGCTGGGCCACGGCAATATCATTTTTCATGGATTCGGTCATACTGTGCCCGCAGACAACCAGCACATGAGAACGGCGGAGCAGGTCACGGCTCATGTCGATGCCGCTTTTATGCTCCTCGGGAACAGCATCGTTGAGAAACAGGGGCAAGTACAAAGGCGGACAAATAGGAGAAAAGCCTGCCTCATACACGGTGCGGCAATACTGCGCCGCCAGTTCTGCGTTTTCGCTATCGCCGCCGAGCCATGCAGCGGTGATATAAGCAAGGGGTCGTTTCATCGTTCATACCTCCGATATTTTAATAAGAAAGTTCAACCCAAACCCCACGCCCTTTCCCAGTCTTGGGAAAGGGGGAGGCTCTGGAGGATATACCCCCGCCGCTTGCCGGGGAAATAGCACAGCCGGGGCAGACCGTCAAGGGCGAGCCGCCGAAAACGGCGGTGCGCTGCACCCTTGACGGCCCACTCCCGGCTGTACTAAAAAACAGGCGGCGACGGGGGATATATACCACCAGAGCCTCTGCGCGAGGGCGGGGCCCTCGGGACAAAGTGTCTCGAAGTTGTTACTTGTCAAGTTCCTGCTTTTTCGGGGCTTTTGCCAGCTCCGGCGGCTGTTTTTCTTTCCAGTCATCCAGCAGGGACATAATCTGTTCTTTCATTTTGGCGGGAGTGACCTCCTTGCCAAAATACTTTTCCAGTTCCGCAGTAGAAATAATCACGCCTCGATCCTCCTTTTTCTGTTCTGATAAGATACCGTCAATGACATCGCCGTTGAGCTTGCCTTCCTTATCCAGCTCCCGGAGCCGTTTGGCCTGGGCCAGCGAGGGCGAAGCCTGCTCCCCGTCAATGGAAACAGCAATAAGCCTCTGATTTTTCGGTTTGATGTAGGAAAGCTCCACGGCAGGCATGAAGCCCATCTTTTTATCGTCTACCTTATCCAGAAGCTCCGGCACAAGGGAGTTGAGCCGCAAGTAGCGCATGACCTTTTTATAGTTCATTTCATGCGCCTCGCCTACAATCTCAACCGAGCGTTTCCCGACATCGCCTTCCGCAACACCTTTCAGCCGCCCGCCCTGATGCTTGATGTCCTCAACCTCGAGTTCCAGCAGCGCGGCCAATTCGCTGGGGAGCATCCCGTCACGCTGCTTGTTGCTGTCCTTCATGGCCTGTACCGCTTCGTGGTCGGTCATTTCACGGACGATAAAGGGCATTTCCTCCAGTCCAGCCAGCTCACTGCCGTGGGTACGGCGATGGCCCGCTACAATTTCATAGCCGCTTCCATCTTTCTCCGGGCGGGCAAGACCGGGAACCATTACACCGTTTACGCGGATAGAAGCAACGATTTCCTGCATCTTCGCATCGTCCCGTACCTTAAAGGGATGCGGACGGAATGTGTGAAACGGATGAACCTCGGAAAGTTTCAGATAAACCAGCTTGCCTTCCTCAACCGGGCGGGGCGGTGTAGTCGGCTCGGGAGCCGTCTGTTCCACAGCAGCAGTTTCCTTCAGTGCCGTATCCTGTGCGGGCTTAATGGGCTCCTTGGCATCCGGGGCCTTTCCATCGCTTCGGGACACTTTGTCTCGTTTGGACGGCTTGGGCTTGTCAGGGGCCGCCTTATCCGCCTTGGGTGGGCGGCTCTTGCGAGCCCCAGCCGATTTCTCCGCTTTCTGATTTTCAGTCGCAGCCTTTTCCGCTTTCGGCGGACGGCCACGGCGCGGCTTTTTCGGTTCCTCCGTATTGGCGGGCTGCGGTGTTTCTCCGGGGGCTGCCGCCTCTGGCGTTTCGGGGGTTTCCGACTTTTCGACTTCGGCGCGGGCGTTCTTCCTCTTTTCCGCCATAAGTTCATTGATTTTGTCAAAGGACACAACCACATCGCCGGACTCAGGTATGGCAGGCCCGGTCTGTTCCTGCTGGGGCTCAGACGCTGCGGCCTGTTCGGGTGTGGTGATAGGCTCGGCGGCCTCCGGGGAAATATTCTCCGCAGGGCCAGTATTCAATTTTTCATCGGCCATTTACGATCCTCCTTTTCGTTAAAGTTGCACAAATTTGAACGCTAAAATTTTGTAGTTATTTTTGCGCCTCCTTTCCGTCTATCCACGCAAAAAAGCCGCCCGTTTTTCATGCCGGACGGCTTTTTGCGTAATGTGATAGATCAAATATTATTTTTTCTGGTTTGTAGGCTCCGAAAAGCCTTGTATTTACAGTGTTCCTAATAGGAAGTAATCATATGCTATTACACTCCAAAATGCAAAACAGATACTTAATGTATTAGCCCAAGAGATATATATACCAGATGTTAATAGAGCAATTGAGGCGTATAGAGATGAAGCAGATGAAGAAGTTATTTATTCACAACGTGAATTAGAAGCAATGTTTGATTATTCGTTTAATACAGGATTATCTGCGACGGCAGATACCGGTTATACATACAGTTCATCTATAGATAATCCCGACAAAATTATATATTATTATTTAAGAAAAGATTTGCAAGGGGCAGTCGGTGCAGTAAAAAAATTTGGTAATGAGGGGAATAGACGCAGAATAAATCAATTATACTTATTTTTTAAAGGGTACAAATTCATTGATGGTGCGGATGAGGCGTTGAAACCACATAGAGATGAATTAGGCTTTTGAATTATTTTAGGAGTAAAAGAAGATGAAAAGGATTTTTTTTCTAATATTAATTAGTGCATTGTTGATGTGTAATGGCTGTAATATATTTAAAGAGAACATAATAAGTACAGAAATTGACAAAACGGAACAGGATACTACTGATTCAAAATATCAGACTTTGGACACAGATTTGTTAGATAGAGAGTTTCTGGAAGTTGGAGGGATCGAATTATTAGAACTTGGGATGAATGAATATTTGAGCAGATATACAAGCAGTGAAGGAACATTTACAATCTCAGGTGCAGACGTAACCAATGATTTTCCAGAAGAATTGGTTACAATGACAGAAATACTTTTACATGATTCTTGTAATGGTGATAGGGAGGAACTGGAAAAGGCATATGAAAAGTTGGCAAATACATTTGGGGCGGTAAAATATTCCATGAATATCGAAGAACTTTATCTGTTATTTCCAAAATTGTTGGATGTAGAAGAACAGCCTGCAAATTTGGAAGATGTATATAGAATGTTGCCGGAAATTTATTTAGTGCCACAGCACCTTATTAATATTTTTCGTATATCAGGGTCAAATGGGCAAGAACAATATATCTTTGAATATGGTACAGGTGGTTCGAATGGGGGAGTTTGTGTTTCTGTGAACGATTATATTGATGGTGAATTTGTTTTGGTAAGTAAGTTTGAAACACAAAACGAGGGAATGGGGAGAGTTATAAAATATGAAAACTCATATTATTATACATATCTTTCCTGTAATTATAATTTGAAAGAGTACGATGGAGTACGATTGCATAAATTAGATTCCCAGCCAGAGACACAAAACTTATTGATAAGATATCTTCCGAAAGAATATACACGGAGACAGTTGTATTTCAATGCAAATGCGACGTCAGAAATAGGAGAGAGTATAGAAGACTATTTAGAGAAAACAGGAGCAGAGTTTATGACAGCTCAATACCTTGATTATGGGAAAGGAACAGTTGATGAATATTATGGTGATGAAGAAAAAGCAGAGAAGGTTTTAGAGACAGGAGAAGCTGTTTACATGGCTGATATTGCAAATTGCGGATTACCGATATATATGAGTAAGTCGGAATATGAGCCATCTAATATGAGCACGGCGGAATATTTAAAAATTAGGTTTTATTATTTTAATCCGGAAGAGGATGTATTTGTAAAGATGGAAAATTTGAGTATGGAAGAGTATGAACCGGGAATAAGATTGATGCAGTTATGGGTGAAGGAATTTGAAGATAGTATTTATACTTTTAGGGTTTATCATGTATCAGACTATAGTTATTTGTTGAATATTATAAAACTTGATGAGGATAAGGTGACGCATATTGCTACATATGCGTTATTGCCTGAAAAAGAGTTTGTATTGATAGAAGGAGAGGTTGTTAATTTGGGAATGTAATAATATATGAGCAAATTACAAGTGGAAAGAGGAAATATGTTGAATTTCCAAGCGCAAGGTTCGATCCTCCACCTTTTAGGCGGTCGAGCTTTCGGTAAAGATTTTATTGGAAAAGAAACATTGTCTGGAAATTCGGATGAGGCAGTGAGGATGTTCATTTGCAATCAGTATAGCATGAGTTATGCTGTCAACAGGGAGACGGGCGAAGTGATTCTGGAACGGAAAGGTAAGGTATAAATGTATACCTGTTTTATGTGGAAATTGGAAACAGGTAACAGGAAATTTACTTATAGCAGAGGGTGAAAATTTTGTTGAGGCACTACGTTCAGGAGCTTTTTTAACGTGCATATATGGAGGAAAAATAACGATAATAGGGATAAAAGAGGGGGAAAAACCAGAGCCAGAAGAACTTCTTTGGATACCATCCAATATATTGCAGTTGACAGGGAAAACGGAGGCAGAAAATAATTTAAAAAAAAGAATTGATAGTATGAATGGATGTATCCCTAACGATGATTTGAAATGGAATCAAAATAAAATAAATGTAATATGGAAAAAATGTGAAGAATTTTACGAGGATTATGGAGTACAAGTTGATCCACGGCTATTGTTGGCTATTATTGTAGAAGAGGGGACGGGCAGTTTTAATACGAGTTCTGATAATAAGGCGGGAGACGGAGGAAATGGTCCTGAAGCTAATTTTGAGGTCGATTGCGAAAAAGCAGTTGATTTATTAGGTGGGAAAATTATTGCATATGTAACATTTCATGGAGCCTTTTCCAAAGCAAGGGCTGAAGCATACGACAATAGACGTGCAGGTATTAAAGATTATGATGATATCTTACATTATTTAAATTGGGAAACACCACGATTGTCATTTATTTCTAAGACATTCATATCTGGAGTTTATGCAGATGATAATAGTTGGAATTCTGGTGTGCGAAAGATATATAGTGAATTTGCTTATGATGATGCAGCTGCAAAGTATACAGAATATGTTAAAGGATTAGAAAAGGATACTTTTGAAAAAAATGCAAGAAAAGAAGGCATACAAGTAACAACAGATGTAGAGTTTAAAGAAAGTAAAAACGGAAGAGATAGTCAGAGAAAATTAAATAATGAATACACAATAATAGGAGTTATACCTGATAAGTATTAATTTGAAGGGGAAAAAGATATGAAAAAGGTGTTTTATAAAATAAGCTCAACTTTGGTTGTAATAGGATTGGTAATTTTATTATATTTTTTTAGCGGATATATGCAAAATTTTGAAATGACAGAGGAAGAAGCGGCAAAGGCTGTTTTTGATTACATATATTCAGATTGTGACTATGATTATGACGCAAAGGTTATTTCTACTATGCAGCAGGGAGAAATGGTATATTTATACCAAACGCAGGAAAAAAGTGACTTGCAGTATGAAATGTTACAGAGCAAAGATAGGACAGAAGATGGGCAATATTATGTCTTTGCACACGATACACGTTATGTAACAGATGCCCTTTCGCAGGGCTTCTATGATGAATATCACACGGATTACGCAGTTAATAGGAAGACAGGCGAAGTTCTTCGGGAGTCTCAATGGATAGAGACTGATGCAGGTTATAAATTGCTTTATAGTGAAGCATATGAAAAGGCGGTTAATCAGTTATATTTTAATGAGGATGTTTCAGATGGAAAGATGCTGGAGGAACAAGCTGCAAGAGCTCTTTTTTATTATATGTATTCGGATGAGGGGGATTATGATTCAATAGTTGTAAGAACATATAAACAGGAACAGTCGGTATATGTATATCAGTTTCCAGAAGATCAGGAGTTTCCTTGTGTAAGAAATTTTTCATGTAGAGGTATGACGGAAGATCAGGAATATTATATTTTTGCAGATTATACAGACTATTATACTCATGGTTATGAACCTGTTTTTACTCATTATCATTATCTTACAAGTTATGCTGTTAACAGGGAGACGGGCGAAGTGTTTCGGGAACGGGAATGGAGTGATATAGAGTGTGAGTGGTTGTATAATGAAGAGTATAAAAAAGCAGTTAAATAGTGGAAACTATTTATAGGTAATTGCGAAACAAGTTCGCAATTCTGATTGAAAATACGGAAGAAATATAACGGAATTTTTATATAGGGAGAAAGTTTTATGCCGGAAGAGAGGGTACAGAAAAATGGAGATGCCATTATAGCAGGAGATTTTACTTTTGAACTGGAAGGAAATTGCCTTCGAAAGTTTTTGAAAGGAATTTTTAAAAAACAATACCAAGATATTGCGTGTGATATGATGGTGAAACACTATGCTTTTTACGAAGAGTTAAGTAAAGTAGGTATTGTAAAAGAAGAGGAGTATGTCACAAGAGAGGCTGTTATTCATTGTGATAAAGGAAGTAAAGATGTAAAATTAGATGCTTATGAAGATCATGGAATACTTGCTGAAAACGGGAAACCGCTTATGACATGCAACGATTGTGAAGTTAATAAGAATATCTATTCATTTGGTACTTGTAAATGTGGTAATATATATAGTGAGAAACTTCCTCATCCTGGTCCTCGCCGTTATGAATCTTACAAAGAAAGTATAGTTGACCATTCAGATATTTTATTGGATGAGAGGTATGCGGAAGCATGGGAATATAAGGACAATCCATTTATTTATGTATCTATCATAGGACCTGGAAGTGACTATGGCGATACGGCGGCATCTATAATGCACGATTATTTTATGTGGGATGACGAGGAAAAAGATTGGGAGGAGTATATCCTATGGAGGGAAGGAAAATAAGTTTTGTGGTACTGGCTATGGCAGGTCTGCTGACAGCATGTGGCAGCCGTGTGTGGGGTGATGACAGTGAAATTTCCACAGCATTAGCCTTCGGAGAAGCAGAGGAGTGTACGCAGAATGCCAAAACACGGGAAGATACGATTGTTAAAATATCAGACTGCCTTTCGGAACAGGTGCCGGAGATTGATGACTGGGCTGCTTATGTAGATCTGAAGAGTGATGGGCAGGCGTATTTATATCAAACATATGATCTTGAAACAGAGGAAGTATACAAAGATGGGGCGGGAAGTGAATATTTGGGAGAGTATTATTCCGTTCATGTGAGCGAGATGTGGGAGGATCACAGTGTGAGCTGGAGCACGTTTTATGTGAGTGTCAATTTTGATAAGGTTTTATGGAAGGATATGGTAGGACTGGCAGACAGTGAGTTTGAAGTGTATACATTAGAGGAGTGGAGAAATTCGTCGTATTATCCAAGCCTTGATGACTAAACGGCGTTTTGCATAGATCCTGGGAGGAAAATAATATGATAAAAAATTTTCTTTCATCCATTGTAGTAAGCTTGTTTTTGATCCTTCTTGTGATTTTGTGCAGTGAAAATGATAAAGAAGAAAGCAGACATGAGCCTCAAAATACATGGTTTTATATGCCGACACAGAAAGAAGTAGAATATGAAGGATATTTTTATCCATATAGCTATCGGGATATTTGGCAGGATATCAGTTTGCATATAAAAGAACTGAAATCCTTTCAAAATGGCAGCTTATATGCTTTAGAACTGGATCAGCTGAATGTGACAGATCCGTTCGATCAATTCGCGTTGGGGAGAGAATATCTGGGATATTACTATGTTACGTCTGAGGATATTTATTATATGCCGTCAGACACTGGTGGGTATACGGAGGAGAAAAATGAGATCATAATTTCCGGTCTGGAATCAGATGAGGATTTATTTTTAAAAGAGTGGACGATTGTCTGCTGTGAAAACGGAACGGCTGATGTAGTGGATGATGCCGGATATCATGCATTTGTAGAAGCAGATGGAGAAAAAAGGATCTTTCGTTATTATAATGATTATTTTTACGGTTCAAAAGATTATTTATTGATGGTTTGGGAAAAGGGAAAAGGAATTGTTTATTATATGCATGGAAATGGTCAAAAAAACATGCATGTGGAATTTGGAACAGACTTGAAAAAACAGCAGAAAGAAGATTATGGGTATCCATATAAATTGTTTCATTAACTCTGTAAGAAGTACGGGAAGTGTTTGCACAACATGATTATGATGAACGAAGGGCAAAAGAAGCAGAGGTGTTTATCAATGGCTATCAGTAGGATGAGAAGATATGCAAAGGTGATAGCGTTTTTGACCATATGTACGGTCGGCATATCAGGATGCGGGAGAGAAAGAGGTGCAGCAGAATTACCATTTTTTGGGACATGGTACATTGAAAAGGTGGCGGTCATTTCAGAAATGTATACAGGAACAACCAAAGATGGAGTGGCGGAAGAGGATTTATATGATTCCGAAGATTTTGTCGGATATGAGCTGGAGTATACTGCAGATTATTTCCGGATAGGGGAAAATACATACACGGATCCTGAATACGGTATGTTTTTTGAAGACATTTTTACTGTGAACGATGGGGGCAGATTTTGGCCACATGTGTGTGATTTTATGGAGGAAGAGGGGATTGACTGGCATGATGATAAATATTACGGTCAAAGAGACGGCATGGAACTGCATTTACGGGTTCATATAGATTTTGAGGAAACGGTGTTTTATGAAACGTATGATTTTATTCCGGTGGGAACACTCTTTACACTTTTGAATGAGGACACTATGCTCGTAGAATTTTGGGGAAAGACGCTTTTGGCGCGGAGAGTTGCGTAACCGTTGTAAAAGCAGTCTAAAATATGGCTTTTAGGAGGGAGGTATTTATAAATGATTAGGTGCAAAATAAGAAAACACACAAAGGCGGTGGCAGTTCTGATCTTATGTGTAGCCGTATGTATCATTCTTATGGCAGCATTTGGCGGAGAAAGGAAAATTCCGTTTTTTGGGACATGGCGTATTGAAAGAGAGGTAATCATTCCGGAGCTGACTCCGGAATTAACATCGGGAATGCCTTTAGAAGAAGCGATGTTCGTTACCACAGACTTTATCGGATATGAACTGGAGTATACCGGAGAATATTACCGTGAGGGAGAACCAACTTCCCGCTATCCTTATAACCCTGTATTGCAGGAACGGACAGCTGAAGACCCACATTACGCCATAAAATATATAACGCTGTCGGAGTTTAATCATTGGGGAATCCTTCAGCCGTATCTCGAACAACTGATTGAGGAGGAAGGAATTAAAATCAATAACATGGAGGATTATGATGAAGAGGAGACATTGCTCTTGCAGGTCAGACACCGGCTATGGGGACATGAGGAGCTGGAGAAAAAATGTACGCTTTTGAACGATGATATGATGCTCATAGAAGATCGGGGAAGGATTTTCTTTGCACGACGGGAAGGGTGGATGTCATGACAGGGGAGAGCAGGTCGATGGAACAAAATGTACTGGAGCGGTCTGGACTTATGAAAGATTTTTTGTCTGAAAAAATAAACGGGTTGAAAAGGGAACGGTTAAAAGAGATCAGGGAAAAATTTGAAAGCAATGTCGGAAATGTGCGAAAGCAGTTTGAGAGTGTTCTAGGGGCGATCACGTCAGAGGCAGAGCAGGAGATTATTGTGATATCTTACCTGCGCGCAAGTTACATCACAGAAACCCATGAGTTTTATGTGGGCGTCTATAAGGGAGAACCTTTTGTAGAAGAAATAAAGCATGGTTTTATTAGTGTCAAACCTTTGCTGGGAAATGTAGAAAAGGATTTCGTGGAGCTGGATCAGGCACTGGAAAGAGAGTTTTTCCGTTTGATTGCAGCAGAGAAAGAGGAGATTCACCGTTGGTATATGGAACAATTGTACCAGGAGTTTGGTACGGTATGGAGATTCAAAGGAAAGAATATTTATTTTGGCGGATTTATGGATGAGATAAGCTTGATTGGAGACGGATAGCAGAGAGGGGAATGAAAAATCTATGAAATATTAATTTGTTAATAGTATCGTTAGATGAAGAGGCAATTGATGAAAAGGAATAAACTAATATTTAATAGTACCATAGCTTTTATTCTGTTAATTACAGTTATCTTGTGCGAGGAATGGTCTAAAAAAAAGAGTGAGATGATAGATCAGACATCGTTTTTCTTTGATTATGGAACTGAGACGGTAGCGTTTGAGGCGGAGTTCGCAAGCACCCCTTTTGGAGAGTATGAACAAGTACAGATACAAGTGGAACAGGTGGAGCAGTGGGAAAACGGTATTTTGTATACAATGATGATAGAGAGTGATACAGAGGATGACAGCAGATATTTTTACGGCAGGGATAGATTTTTTCTTGGATATTTTTATGTATCGGAAGATAAAATTTACCGAATAGATGAGAATAAGATGGAGGAAGTCAATATAAAAAATGAGGAGGATTTCATCGCAAGAGGGACGGTAGTCTGTCAGGAGATGGGGAAAGAGGATTCACTGAAGGAAGAAAAGGGGTGGCACGAGGAGATTATGGTAGAGGGAACAGTGTGTACCTATCGCAGTTATAATGATCTTACAGAAACAGGATATTATGAGAGGTTTGTTTGGGAAAAGGGGAAAGGTCTGATAGAATATAAGAGTGGATTCGGTGCAGAAAGAGATCGAATTTATCTGTGGAGAGAGACATGAAAAAAGTAGCGAAGAAGGGTTGGTGCATAACAGCCGCAGTGATGGCAGTGTCGGTGATAGTTTGCATATTCTGTTTTGTGAGATGGGAGCGGAAAAGTTCGGATCTCTCCTTTCAGTTTGAGGAAACGACTTATACGTATGAAGATGAATATTACGACGTGGACAAGCTTGTATATCTGCAGATGGTTGGAAGCAGAGATAAGGAAAAGGAAAGAAAAATCAATCAGCTGCTCGAAGATGATAGAAAAAAAGTGATGGAAATGGAACCACCTGATTTGTATCCTGATGATGGGTGGGAATATGGTTTTCATGGCTTGCGACACCATTCTCAATATACCACAGGAGGTTTTTCTTTTTTATCCTCACCGTTTCCAACTATTCCATTCTCCCCAGCATAGCTGGGGGATTAGACTTTTCATTTAAGTGACATCGAGTACGAAGATGATAATGCTGAAGATGAAGATAAAACTGATAAACCAGCTACAGTGGAAAAATTGGTAGATGGTGTAACGAAGCAATTTATAAAAGATGAGAGACTGAAATATTACCCTAGAGGTATGAATCTGTATTCTTCCAGTCGAGGAATGAAAAAGCCAGTAGTGGAAGAACTGACAAATAAAGAAGTTATGGCTCGTGTGGGAGATGCCAAGCTGGTGTATCGTGAGACTTATTCCATCGGTGCTGACAAGAAAGGCAATCTGGTAGATAAACGGTATTATAAGAAAGTCTAAAAAGCGGTAATCTGTTTCGGGATTTTATTCAGAATGGCAGTATTCAAACGCCATATGTACTGGATGCAGACGGAAACGTACAGAATGATTACCAGTATGATGCGTTTGGTCAATGTGTCGCAGGACAGGAAAACATCCCGAACCGTCTAAGGTATAATGCACAGATCGAGGATGACTTGACGGGACTTTACTATCTGCGTGCGCGATATTACAATACAGGTATCGGACGGTTCACGCAGGAAGATGTAATCTATAATGAGGGACTGAATCTGTATGCGTACTGTAGCAGTAATCCGGTAATGTATGCGGATCCGAGTGGGTATAAATATCATAAGAATCAGGGGAACCTTAATTCATGTGTGACCACTAAATCGGCTGCGGAGAATAGTAAGAGTGGTAGTAAGGGTGGTACAGATGTAAGAAATAGACAAGGAAGACCAGTTTTGGCGACGGAAAAAACTTTAGATATGGCATTGGATCCTGAAACATATGCAAATACCATAGCAGAAAAATACGGAATAAATTTGAGAGGATCAGGTCAGAGCATAACTATCAAATATAATGCAGATCTAAGGCCAGGCATATATGGAAGAACAACAGCTGCCAATCCATATGTTATAGAGATTGGATCAGATGCTTTGGTGAGTGAAGAAGAACTTGCAAATACAATTGCACATGAATTAAACCATGCGCGTGATTTTATAAGAGGTGGCATTGCGCCTGAATCTTCAGCATATAGTTCTGGTAATGCATTATCAGATTACATTATGGGAGGAAGATAAATGTGGAAAGATAATGATGATAAAATTATGGGGATTTTGGATAGTATTGAAACTCAAAATAAAGGATGCTTTCCAGTAGTTTGCCCTATTTGTGGGGAAAAGGATGGACATCTATATTTTCACAGAAATAGAGATGGAGATGAAAAAGGAAGTATGTGGGTATGGTGCGGTAAATGCTATCATTTTGCACATGCTTTGTGCCGTCTGCCTAAATGGTGGAAAAATCTGGATAAAATAAATTTTGAAGAGTTAACAAGCTATCCTAATCATTTGGAAGAAAATAAGTTTTGTATTGATGAATGGATAAATAAACTGAATGCTTTATATAATCATTGAAAAATAAAATTATGAAAAGTTGTAGAATATTTATTTTGACTTATGCTGCGAGTCTGTGAAACTTTTTCTGTAAATAGGTATTAGCTGATAGGTCTTCTATGATAAAATCTAAATCATAGGAGGCCTATTATTATGGCAAGAGAAGCTCTAGTTTTTTAACCTGATCTGTATCAATAGTGTAGCCTTTGATGGCTTCGATGATTTCATCAGACTTGGATTTAGCCC